>ERZ773138.25-NODE-25-length-143810-cov-5.467184_pt1 | contig 143810 bp, 115 predicted proteins | sample MGYA00511114_ERZ773138 | MGnify/ENA primary metagenome ERZ773138 (study PRJEB29015, sample SAMEA2737805) | human gut metagenome | biome: human gut; feature: human-associated habitat; material: faeces | place: China | collected 2012 ...
GGGATGACGCCGCTGAGCATCCAGGTGCCGGCTAAAGCTCCGATCATCATCAGGATCAGGATGGCGGGCATGGCAGCTGAAAGCGTATGGAGAATCCCTTTGAGAATATCTTGCCAGGTAACTTTATTGTAGAGTGCGATGCAGGTTGCGACACTCGAAGCGATCAACAGTGAGATTTGGTTGGCACCGGAGAGCGTGTCATCGCCTAAGGTGATCACATTAAGGCTGATCAGCCCGATCAATGCCAAAATGGGAATAACGGATTGTAGAATGGTAGGTCTTTTATGGCTTGTGTTGTTGCTCATGTTGATCGATATCTGGGTTTTGAATGAAAATTTCATCCCCAAGCATTAAGGCATAGGGTTGTGTCCCGATACGGGTGAAAGCTGCATAGTGGGTCCCACCCTGACGGATACCTAATGATTTGGCGATGGTTTCTGCGTCTTGAGGAAAATCTTTTTTGAGTAGGTTACAACGGGTAATGCCGTCTTTTTTGAATTGTGATTTGAGTGCTTTAGGTTTGTATGGTGTAGCCCATTGAATCGGGTAAATATGCCCTACAAAGGATTGTGGAATATGGTCGGAGAAAAGATACCCGGTGGCAGAATTGGCCCTGCATCCGCAGTATTGGGCATATTGTTCAATCAGGCGGGCCTTGTACAGCACTACATCCGGAATCAATAAGTAGCGTGTAGCAATGCCATCGGTTTTCTCTCGGGAGAAAAGCAGGGTGTCTTGTTGAATTGCAGATATTTGTGCGGAGTGATCTTGATTCTGTTCCGGAAATGGATTTTGTTTTGATGTCTGCTGTTCGGTCTTTTCTTGGGGTGGGCTCAGCCATTTTTCCTCTTTGTGCGAATAGCAGAGTGTGGGATGCCCTGAGGCGGTTAATCGTATCACCCCCATTTGTGCAGAATCTGTGATAACATTCACAGGTGTTTGGGGTGTTTCCGATCGCGTGGAGAGATTTCCAGTTGCCGAAAGGTTGTCTGTACTGGGCAAACTATCCGAGGAAACTACTGTGCTATTTTTTTGAGAGTTGCGTATTTCAATTAAAACCTCTTTGCATTCGCCACGTACCGAGATAATTTCGACCGAACACTTCTCCCCAAAAAGCCGGAATGCTTCGTCAATGTCGAAGAGTGGAGAGGCTTTGATTACGATTAAAGGCGAGAGTTGCAATAACGATGGCAATAATTTGGTGACATTGGGCGAACAGTCCTCCAATAGCCACACTTTTTTGCCTTGGCTGTCTCTTCGGGCGGGATCAATATAGATCAGATCGATCGGACCGATGGATTCCGCACCTGAGTCCAGATCGGCTACGTATTGTTCTGCTGTAGTGGTTATGATTCGAATGTTACGGGCTTGGAGCCGTTCAAAATTGATTCGAGCGATCTCGCACAGTTCGGCGCTCTGTTCAACGGTTACGACCTGAGCGAAACATTTGCTGAAATGAAAGGCATCTACTCCTAAGCCACAGGTCAGGTCGAGGCAAGTGTGGCCTGTATAGTGTTTGAGAGAGGCACTCTCTTCACTGCTTGCCTGTTCGAAGGAGAGGGGAGGTAAAATACACTGTGCTGCATAGTAGGCGGGCAGTTTGATGCGGGCTCGTTGCAGATATTTGATTTGTGTCGCCACCAATGGGCCATTCTCGCGCAAGGATAACGCTACCTTGGTCGGATCGTCGTTCAGATGTACGGCGATTTGTTCACGGACATCAGGCCGTAGCAGCGTCTTAATATCGTTGCAAGAGATCATGGTACAAATATCCGTGAATTTTTCTTAAAGACCAATTTTTCGTTTTGTTCTTCTCTTAATTTGACTACGATAGCGACAATTGCGATAACTGCATAGAGTGCGATTACCATGAATCCAGGCATGTGGACATCTCGTATGGCAGTTATCGGAGTGTGTGCAGCCCAACCGATGATACTGTTTTGCAGGGAGAGTGCGTGGTGAATAATGAAACTGCAGATTGGGTTGAGGAATCCGAATGGTATGAGCAACCAGATCAATCCTGTGCAAATAGTGATAAATGAGGTGAGGATAACGATCGGATTGATCAGCAGGGAGATGATGGGGATATTGCCGAAACTGTATGCGACCAAAGGGAGCGTTCCGATCTGTGCGGCCAGGCCGAGGAAAATACAACTTAAAATAGCATTGGGAATACGTCTCCATTTTTTGCGATAACGGAACAGTCGAGGATAGAAGAAGAGGATGGAGAGCACAGCGACAAAAGAGAGTTGAAAACTGATGTCGCTCAGATATCCCGGATGTACTGCTAACATGACAGTGGCGACACCCAATACAATGTTATAACTATTTCCTTTTTGTGTGATGTTGAATGCCAGTTGGGCACAGGACATCATCAGGGCTGCACGAATTACAGGAGCCGACAATCCGGCCATAACGGCATATCCCCACATGAAGAGTATGACTAAGATGTTTTTGATTAGATGTCCCCGACGGAAGAGGACAATCCAGCCGAACAGCAAGTTTGCAAAGAGCAGAACAAACCCCATGTGGAGTCCCGAGACGGCCAAGATGTGAGCGACACCGGTGATGGCATACTCTTGTCGCAGGTTGGGGTCGATACCTCGACGTTCACCGGCCACGAGTGTGGCGAGCAGATTGCGATCGGTTTCGTTTAGGTTGAGGCGCATAAGTCGGGAAACGGCGTTGTGTTGAACTGTTGCCGCCCAAATCGAGGTTGAAACGTTATGTGGGGTCATTCGGGTAATCAGAGCGCCTCTGGTTACATAGCTGCGCGCGAAGAGACCTCTACTGCGCATTAACCGTCCGTAACTGCTTCCGGTGGTGTCGATCGGATTGAGGTAGCCCCGAAAGGTGATCTGTTCGCCGATTTGAACCCGATAGCTGGTATCAATGTAAAGTTGAATCTTGTCGGCAACGGGTGTCCATTTTGTAGGGTGATGCGGGTTAGGTGTGGCTAAGTTTGGCTGATCCTCGGAGGTGTGAGCACTTGATGCGCTGGGGATTGTATGATTCGCATCGGAATAAAAGTTTCTGTTTGGAATACAACCAGTTCCGGGAGATGAAGTTGGTAGGGAGTCAGAATTGCGGATAGTTTGGGGCTGGAATGTTTTGTTCGATTTTCGCGGGTAGGGACGATAGTAGCCGACATGAGCCGTTGTGCGCTGCCAGCGGCCTTGTGTGTAGGGTGTTGCGTCGATTTGGGCAATCATCAGCAACCGTTCTCCTTGCGGTATTTCGGGTTGGGCTGTGCCGATACGACTAAGCAGCAGACCGGTCAGCAAAATGGAGGCAGAGACGTACCACCATCCGGCGATGCTTTTCCGCAGGAACCAGGCAGCACCATAGACGATGCTGGCAATCAATATCAGTAACCAAGTAGGCACGGTGACCCATGGCGCCAACAAGATTCCGATCGTCAGCGGGACGATAATTCTGAAAAAGGGAGATAGTGCTATTTGGTCCGACAGATGCATGGTCAGGCTCTGTTAGGCACCCCATGAGGCACGGTCAAGGTTGCGGTATCGGATTGCTTCGGCGATATGGGTAGAGCGAATGTCGGGACTTGCCTCCAAATCTGCAATGGTTCGAGCCACTTTGATGATTCGATCGTAGGCCCGGGCCGAAAGATTCAGACGTTCCATGGCGGTTTCGAGCAGTTTGACAGACTCTTGATCCAACGGACACCACTCGCGTAGTTGCCGGCTGCTCATCATCGAGTTGGTGTGAATATTGGTGCCTGCAAATCGTTTTTGCTGAATATGCCGGGCTGCAATCACCCGTTCCCGGATGGTGCTGCTCGACTCCTCCGGGCGAGTTTGCGTCAGGTCGGAGAAGGGGACAGGTGTTACCTCCACCTGTAGATCGATGCGGTCAAGCATAGGCCCTGAGATGTGATTCAGGTATTTGGCTACGCTGCCAGGTGAGCAGACACAATGTTTAGTCGGATGGTTGTAGTAGCCGCATGGGCAGGGATTCATCGATGCAATCAGCATAAAGTTTGCCGGATATTCGACGGTATATTTGGATCGAGCGATAACGATACGTTCCTCCTCCATGGGTTGCCTTAGCGATTCGAGCACCGTGCGACTGAATTCAGGCAGTTCGTCCAAAAACAGAATTCCATTGTGAGCTAACGAAATCTCGCCGGGTTGTGGATTGGTTCCTCCTCCCACTAAGGCCACTTGTGAGGTGAGGTGGTGCGGCGCACGGAACGGACGAGTCGTGATTAGTCCCTCCTGACGGCCCAATTTCCCGGCTACGGAGTGGATTTTGGTTGTTTCGAGGGCCTCTTGCAGGGTGGTGGGTGGCATGATTGAAGGCATACGGCGGGCCAGCATGGTTTTGCCTGATCCCGGAGGTCCCACCATCAGTACGTTGTGACCACCGGCAGCAGCCACTTCGAGAGCACGTTTGACAGGGGCTTGTCCTTTTACATCGCTGAAATCGTAGTCGAATGCGTATTGAGCGGCGGCAAAGGTCCGTTCTATGTCGATTTTCAGAGGTGTCAATTTGGTACTGCCCTGTAAAAAGTCGATGACCTCATTTAAGTTTTTAACGCCATAAACATCCAATCCCTGAACCACGGCTGCTTCATGCGCATTAGCTTCAGGAAGGATAAGGCCTGCAAAACCCTCCTTTTGAGCTTGGATGGCAATGGGAAGTGCTCCTTTGATTGGAAGGATGGCCCCGTTGAGGGAGAGCTCCCCGAGCAACATGTAACGGGATAAATTGGGGGCAATGATTTGACCCGATGCGGCCAAAATGGCGATAGCGATGGGGAGGTCGTAGGCGGAACCCTCTTTGCGCAGGTCTGCCGGTGAGAGGTTTACGGTCACCTTTTTACCGCTCATACGGTATTCACAGTTGTCGAAAGCCGAGCGGATACGCTCCTGACTTTCCCGTACGGCATTATCGGGCAGGCCAACGAGGTACATGCCTACACCGGCTGTAATGTTGACTTCTACCGCAACAGTAATAGCTTCGATGCCGGAGATGGCACTGCAATAACTTTTGACAAACATTTGGGTTAGTGTTATGGTGTTTTACGGAATGACATCAATCTATCTATGCCGCTCCGGATATGATGTCTTGAGTGTCCTACCTTGTTGGTAAGATAGACAAGATATAGGTTGTTTGCGTGCCGTGCATTTCAAGTTCACCAATCAAGAGTGAGTTGTTTTGGACGCAATATAGCAGAAACAACCCAAAGAACCGATTCGTTTCCTCGATCCATTGGGGAATTTTCCAGTGGACTCCTACTAAGATACTACAAAAAATGGAGAATTTGTGAACCAATCAGCATAGATGTGGTTGAGGTTTGCAATATTTCAGCATTGAATAGCTCTTCCCTGTTAGTCACTGTCTCGTCGAGGCTCTGAACAACGCAACTACATGTTACTGTCGCCATAGATATAATAAATGTCTTGGGGCCTCTACACGTCATGTGGAGACCCCAAGTTGAAAATGGATGTGTGAAATTGATCGCGTGTGAAGAATGCAACTGAAGCTCGCCTCAGTGTGCGGTTAGTGGGACTTCAACGGAAAAGTACGCACGGAATAATTTAGAACGGTGATCCTTCATCATTGCCGTTGTTGCCAAAACCGTTCTGGCCGGAGCCGAATGTACCTCCCAGCGAAGAGGGAATATCTTGGAAAGACCCGCCGAAATTTCCACCAAAAGAGCCCGAAGGTACTCCCAATGCTCCGTATCCGCCCGGATCATTGAAATCCTGTGCGGCGCCAAGGGAAGAGGTGAATTCGGTATTCATGCTGCTGTCAATACCGGTGTAACCCGGATCGTCATCAAAATCCATAAAGCGAGCCTGTTCTTTGCGGAATCGCAGTTTAATTGTGTCAACGGCTCCGTTACGGTGTTTTGCTACAATGACTTCGGCCATGCCTTCTGTCGGGGTGCCATCCTCATCTACGGTAAGTCCATAATATTCGGGACGGTGGATAAAGGCAACTAGGTCGGCATCTTGCTCGATGGCTCCCGATTCACGCAGGTCAGAAAGTTGAGGCCGTTTGTTGCCGCCTCGCGATTCGACCGATCGGTTCAACTGTGACAGTGCAATAATCGGAACATTCAACTCTTTGGCTATGGCTTTTAATGAGCGGGAGATCATGGCGACCTCTTGTTCACGGTTGCTGTTGCGATTGTCTGTGTTGGCGGTCATCAACTGCAGGTAGTCGATGATGATCAGTTGAATGTCGTATTGGGTCTTGAGTCGGCGTACTTTGGATCTGAATTCGAAAACCGACAGAGCCGGAGTGTCATCAATAAACAGAGGTGCTGTTGAAAGCGGTTTGATGGCGGTCTCCATGTGTTTCCATTGTTCGGGTGTGAGATCGCCATTGCGGACGCTGCGAGAATCGAGTTCAGATTCGGCAACGATCAGACGCATCATCAACTGTTCGGCGCTCATTTCAAGTGAGAAAAATGCCACTCCCTTTTGAAAATCTACCGCCACATTGCGGGCCAGTGAGAGCACGAAAGCAGTTTTACCCATAGACGGGCGGGCAGCAATGATGATCAGGTCGGAAGGTTGCCATCCCAAAGTCAGACGATCGAGGTGTGTGAATCCTGAAGGGACACCGCTGAAACCTCCTTCTCGTTTTGAGGCCTCTTCGATCATCTGTAAGGTCTTGTTTAAGATGTCACGTGATTTTTGGACGTCTCGTTTGACGTGCCCTTCGGCCACTTTGAAGATTTCACCTTCGGCAAAATCGATCAGGTCGGTTACATCCGAAGCCTCGTCGTAAGAGCGTTTTTGAATTTCGGTGGTCGCGCGAATCAGTTCACGTTGCACATATTTTTGAGCGATGATCTTCGCGTGAAATTCGACGTGAGCGGCCGATCCCACCTTTTGGGTTAGTTGGGCCAAATAAGAGGCTCCCCCTACAGCGGTCAACTTTTTGATCTGCTTCAGCTTTTCGGTGACCGTGTACAGGTCGATGGGTTTCAACTCCATCGACAAATCGAGAATCGCTTTATAGATGATTTGGTGCGTCTCTTTGTAGAATGCTTCTGGTGTGAGCAGTCCCTGCACCTCGATGACGGCATCCTTTTCGAGCATAAGCGCACCGAGAACGGCCTCTTCGAGTTCAACGGCCTGAGGCGGGACGATGCTGGCTGGATCGGTCATTAGATCGGCTGCTGCTTGAGCGTTTTTTTCTTTGGGAGAGTATTGTTTGGCCATAGTTGTCTTGTGAATCGGACTGTAAAAATAGTAAATTCGTCGGAAAGTCTCCGGAGAAAATGCGTGAGGTGATTAACGTTTTTTCCAACCAAAGAAATAGCTCTTTTGATGTCTTTTGTCCTCTTGACTGCGGGCTACATACACTTTCTCTCCTGTATATGGGTTAAAACCTGTATAAAACATCACCGACGAGAGGGTGAGCGGTGTCGGCGTCAGATCTTGTACCTGCTCAAGCCGGAAATGGAGCCGACGGGTTTCGACAGCCAAATGGCGCATGTCTGCTTCTGTACAGCCCGGATGGCTGGAGATAAAGTAGGGAATCAGCTGGTAGTTCAGCCCCTCTTGTTGGCAGATGCGGTTAAACCGTTCGTTCAAGGAGCGGAACAGTTCGAACGAGGGTTTGCGCATTAATTTGAGTACATGCTCTTCGGTGTGTTCAGGAGCCACCTTGAGCCGTCCGGAGACATGGTTGCGGATCACCTCCCGTAGATAGGCGTCACCGTCTTGTTCAAACAGATCGTATCGAATGCCACTGCCGATAAATGCCTTTTTGATCCCTTTGATTGCGGTTGCTTTTCGGTACAGATCGATCAGAGGTCGATGGTTGTGATCGAGGTTTCGGCAAGGAGCAGGAAAGATACATGAGGGTCTGATACATTTGGCGCAGAGTGCTTTGTTGCGTCCTCCCATCCGGTACATGTTGGCTGAGGGGCCTCCTAAATCCGATAGATAGCCTTTGAATCCTGGCATAGCGGTTATTTGGCGAATCTCGTTGAGGATGGAGGTTTCACTGCGGCTCGATATGAATTTGCCCTGATGAGCCGAAATGGTACAGAAACTGCAACCTCCGAAACAACCGCGATGCAGATTGACCGAAAATTTGATCATTTCATAAGCTGGGATATCTCCTTTCCCGTTGTATCGAGGGTGAGGCAAACGCGTGTATGGCAGATCGAAGCTATGATCCAGCTCTTTTTCGGAGATGGAGGGGTAGGGTGGGTTGACTACGACATATTGGTCCCCGACAGGCTCAACTAACGTTGCTGCCTGCATTCGGTTTGATTCGGTCTCAATGTGGACAAAATTCTCTCCGAAGGCCTTTTTGCTTTGCTGACACTGTTCGAAACTGTGTAGCATGATGGTGCTTTCGGGTAGTGAACCGATTTTATTTGCGGGTGCGACATACGCGACCTGCGGTACTTTTCGAAGCAGGTTCAGATTATATCCTCCTCGCATGGTTCGGGCTATTTCAGGTAGAACTTTGTCTCCCATGCCATAGGCCAACAAGTCTGCTCCGCTTTCGATCAGAATGGAGGGTTTTAGGGTGTCACTCCAATAGTCATAATGGGTCAATCGGCGCAGTGAAGCTTCGATACCGCCAATAATGACCGGTGTGTCGGGGTAGAGTTGTTTGAGAATGCGGGTGTACACGGTAACCGCATAATCGGGCCGAAATCCCGCCTTGCCTCCCGGTGTATAAGCGTCGTCACTGCGCAGTCGTTTGTTGGCTGTATAGTGGTTGACCATTGAGTCCATGGCTCCTCCGGTTACCCCAAAGAAGAGTCTTGGTCGGCCCAGTTTGCGAAAATCACGCAGATCGTCTTTCCAGTTGGGTTGAGGAACGATGGCCACACGTAAGCCTTCTGCTTCTAACAACCGGCCGATTACGGCCGCACCGAATGAAGGGTGATCTACATAAGCATCACCAGAAAAGATAATGACATCCAGTTCACTCCAATTGCGTGCCCGCACCTCTTTGATAGAGGTGGGCAACCAATCGGTTAGTTTGTGTGTCGGGGCAGCTGTATGTTGCTGCTTGTGACGATCTGTTTCGTGTGGGTTCACAAGTGTAAATTTGTGTGTAAATGTAGCGAGATTCCCTGGGATTGTCAAATCGTTTGATTGGATTTGTTCGGTCTATAATTGCTAAATTAATAGTTTATGTATATCTATGTAAATCATTTATATTAAATATTATATATTCTTATTGATATGTGTTATTTCTGATTGATCAGGAAATAGAATAAAACGACAGAATCTTGTTTTTGGGAGGACATTCGGATCGCCGTTACCAATTTGTGACAGGTGATTTATTATATAAATATTTGACAATTTGGGAACTATAGCTTTCGTTGTGGGTCTGTTTCAGTCTGTGTCCTATATTGAAATACTGATCAATTTAAACAGGATCTTGTAGAAAGATATTCAATATAAATATTATATAAGATATTAATTTTACAACTTTTAGAAGTTATTTTATAAAGTGTTTATTTAGGTAATTGATTGGGCCGATGAATAGCTCTTGCAATCATAGTCAGTGCAATTAAAAAGTTGTGATTGGTGTTTTACCAATTAAGATTTATGACCATGAATTCACTCATTGGAGGGACATGCTATTTCTCGAAATGTTAAAAAAATATTGTGAAATGCTTTGATGACAAGAGCGCGTCAAAAGACGATAAAGATCGTATTGGTAATAAATGTTTTGTGAAAAGAAAGGATGTATAGAGAGTACGTGCATGAAATGCTATGTCGGGGAGTAGAGCTTCTATATTGAGGCAAATTAAAAATGATGTTAATTTTGGAGAAATGAAAAATAGCGGTACATTTGCCGCTGTAATTGGTTTCACAACACGATTTATTGTTTGTGAATGAAAAGGGAATCGAGTGCAAGTCTCGAACAGTCCCGCTGCTGTGAACTCATTAAGTATTTCCTGAATATCTGTTGCCACTGACAGCTTTGCTGTTGGGAAGGCCTCGGGAATGAGAGTAAGTCAGAAGACCTGCCAGTTATTGATAACCGAATGCGAGGACAGGATGGTTATGGTGTCAGATTTTGAGGAAGACACCTTTCCGTGCTATTCTATACATTTCAAATCAGATGTGGAAAGCCTGTTGTCGCCAAGGTGGTGAAAGAACTTACGGACAAAACCTTTCCATATCATGAAAAAAAAATCAATCTTTTCTTTGGTAAATTATGCTATGCCTTTGATGGCTTTAGCGTTTGCTTGTGCTTCTTGTGGTGAAAAAGGGTCAGGACCAGGTCCAGATCCGGATCCAGGAGAAGGTGGTGATGGCGATGTCGAGCTCCCTTCGACACCTTCTTACAATTTTCAAGGTGAAGCCTACATTACCAAAGTGTTAGATTTCATGCCGGCTCCCGGACAATTTACCAACACGTTGCCTGCATACGCAGAGGGAGATGACCAGGAGGCGATGAACCAGAAAGTACTCAATGCAATCGGTAATAATAAACGAGGCATGATTTCATTGGGAGGTTTCGGAGGTTACGTTATTGTAGGATTTGACCACACGATTGAGAATAAGGCAGGCTTGCGTGATTTCCGTGTTTTAGGTAATGCTTACAAGAACAGTTCTGAGCCTGGGGTTATCATGGTAGCTCTTGATCGCAATCAGAATGGCCAGCCTGATGATGATGAGTGGTATGAAATCGCTGGAAGCGCACATCAGAAGGCATTCCAGGAGAGTTGGTATGCAGCTGCTCGCGAAAACGGAAATGACGTTGATATTCACCGCAATTACGAGATTACCTATTTCCGTCCGTCACAAGAACCTACCACTCAGGAGGAGAAAGAGACCTATATTCGATGGGAAGATAATTTGGGACAGGCTGGTTATCTGCCGAAAAATGCCTACCATTCGCAACCCTATTTCCCTCAATGGTTTGAAGGGGATCGTATGACCATCAAAGGTACTTGCTTACCTCAGAATTCAATTCCCAATGGGGCAATTTTTGAACTTCAGGCGTTTACTTACGGTTATGCTGACAATGTTGCCAATACGGATGTAGAAGCATCGATTGACATCGATTGGGCTGTTGATGCTTCAGGCGAAAAGGTGTCATTGCCAGGTATCGATTTTGTCAAAATCTACACCGCAGTAAATCAAGTTAACGGTTGGATTGGCGAATGCTCAAGTGAAATCACCGGAGTTGAAGATCTTCATATGTTGAAAGAGAAGATTCCTACTCGGTAAGATATGTGATTGTGACAATATATATATATGATAAAAAAGGCTACTTGATTAAGTAGCCTTTTTTTATTGTAGCGAAGAGGGAAACGGGGTTATGAATATAGATGTAAAAATGCTATTTAGTTAGTCGAGATTTATCGGACGGATGGTTATTCTTCCTTTAATGCTTCAGACACCTCGGTTTCGGCTTTGCGAAGTTTTTCCCGGCACAGTTTGATTAATTCAGAAGCTCGTTTGACTTGAGCGCCTAACTCATCGACATTCATTTGTGCATCATTAAACTTCTCCAGAATCTCTTCGATCTCTTCGATAGCTTGGGTATAGGTCGGTTGTTTCTTGTCCATATGTAATTAATTTGATTTTTGCTGTTTCTTGTAGGTTGATCGGCGATTGGGGTGCAGCTGACGAACTTCGACATCAGCTGATCCATCGTGCCAAACCACATGGATTTCATCCCCTGGATGGATATCGTGTATGGAGGTCAGATTGCGATTTCCAGAACGTACCAAAGCGTAACCCAATTCCAACATTCGTTTGGGATCACGTGTGAGGATTCGATCATTGAGCAGATCCAATTGTTGCCGGCGGTTGGATAGTATAGTTCGGCTGCGATCGGTTAAGGTTTCTCGATAGGTGTTTAAATTTCGCTCGGCTGTCTGTAAAGCATAATGGACAGCATGCGATAATTGAGTTTGCAGATTGTCCAAATTTCCTAAACCGCGATAGACAGCCTGGCCTGTCAATCGGACCAGATCGTTGTGCAGCCGTTCTAATTGTAGTTGCTGCTGATGCATGCGTTCTGTCAGGCCCAACTTCAATGTCATGCCGATTTGCTGCAATCGTTGATGTTCTTCATCAAGTAATGTTAAGACGTGACTGGATAACTCTTCGAGACGTTCTTGCAGCCAATCGTCCAATGCAGCGCAACGATCTTTCAGATAGACCGCTACTGCGGTTGGAGTTTTGACCGAGACCGCAGCGACCAGGTCTGCAACGCTCTGATCCTTGTCGTGCCCGATGCCTGCAATGACGGGCAGTGGAAATTGAGCCAAGTGGCAGCAAAGCCGATAACTGTCAAAGCAGCCTAAATCACTTTGTGAACCACCACCTCGAATGAGTACCATTGCATCAAAGTCATCAATACGATCAGCGACTGCCCCTAATGCGGCGATAATCGAGTCTTCAGCTCCTGCGCCTTGCATAAAGGCGTCAAACAGTTCGACATCGAAACGATAGATACCATTTGCCAACTCTTTGCAAAAGTCCTGGTATCCGGCTGCATTGCGAGATGAGACAACCGCGATTCTTTGCATCACAACTGGTAACTCTAACTCGCGGTTCATGTCATAGACTCCATCCTCTTGCAGTCGGGCTATTGTCTCTTGGCGTTGCCGCTCCATGTCCCCCAAAGTGTATGCCGGATCGATATCCGTAATCTGCAACGATAGCCCATAGAGTTCATGGTAAGTGACCACTACTTTGATCAGAACCTGTAAGCCTGCGGAGAGCGTCTGTCCAGTCATTTGCCGGAAATAGGGTTCAAGCATGGCATAGGTACTGCGCCAGATTATGCCCGTGGCTTTAGCCTTGGGTACATGGTTCGCTCCTCCTTTTTCGACCAATTCCAGGTAGCAATGTCCTGAATAGTTGACTTTCAATTCACTGATCTCGGCTGTAACCCAATACGGCAATGGGTGGGTTTGGTCGATACCTGCCTTGATCAGCATTTGCAAATTGCTGAGCGATATGGGATCGGAATTGGGCATATCAATTATTTACGCGAAATACCTTTTGCATTCCTTTTATCTTTATCAGTTTGTACACGACAGTCTCCACGACTTGTGTACTGGTCACCTCGATATTGATCAAACCGGATAGAATGCCGCCAGCCGAATTGAGGCTCATTGAACGGATGTTAATTTTCAGATCACTGTTGATCACCTCGGTGATTTTGTTGACCAAACCTGGGACATCGTCAGCCTGGATCCGAACCGTTGCCCGGAATGAACCGTGAGCAGCCTCTTTTTGCCAACGGGCTGGCAATACACGGTACGGATAGCGCTCTTTCAGACGCATGGCATTGGGACAGTCGTGTCGGTGAATCGTTATGCCGTTGTTGATCGTAGTGAAGGCAAAAATATCATCGCCATAGATCGGGTTGCAACATTTTGCCAATTTGTATTCAATGTTGCTCAATGATTCATCGATGACCAGTGCGTCATCCACACTCGAGGTGGATTTAGCGGCAACTGTTTTAATTTGCCGCACCTCATCGACCGTCTCATTATCGAGCAGGCGAGTCAATACATCTTTGATGTCACCAATGACAATTTTTTGCTGGGCAATTTGGCCGTATAGTTCAGTGCCTGTCTTGAATTTATAGTATTTACAGAGCATGGTCACCGCATCATCCATGGCGACGGGCAGCTTCCAGTTTTTCAATTTTCGCTCCAACTCTTCACGCCCTAAGCTGGCTGCTTTAGCCTGCTCTTCCCGCAAGTAGGCCTTGATTTTGTTTCTTGCCTTGCTTGTGGTTACAATGTTTAGCCAATCGGCTTTGGGTTTTTGAGTTTTAGAGGTTAGAATTTCAACAATATCTCCGTTTTTAAGCTGTTCTTTGAAAGAGACATTGCGGTGGTTGACCTTTCCTCCTACACAAGAGGCCCCCAAATTGGAGTGGATATCAAAAGCAAAGTCCAGAACCGTCGCCCCTTCATTCAATTTGCGCAGATCACCATTGGGGGTGAAAACAAAGATTTCACCTGACGACAGTTTGATGTTGAACTTATCTGCTCGGGTTTGATTTTCGGTTGCTTCGATTAATTCCCGAATACGGCTGAACCACTCTTCGGTCCCCATACCGTCGTTTTTGATTCCTTTATAACGCCAATGGGCGGCCACTCCACGTTCAGCAATTTCATCCATGCGTTCCGTGCGGATCTGAATCTCGACCCAACGTCCTTCAGGTGTTACGACGGTTGTATGCAAGGATTCGTATCCATTGGATTTGGGAATTGATATCCAATCGCGCATACGATCCGGGTTGGGCGTATAGAAATCGGTTACTATCGAATAGATGGCCCAGCAGCAAGCCTTTTCCTGTTCGCGAGGGCAGTCCAAAATGATGCGAATGGCAAACAGATCGTACACTTCGTCAAAGCCGATGTGTACACGTTTCATTTTGCGCCAAATTGAATAGATTGATTTTGTGCGGCTTTTGAGGTGATATTTGAAGTTTTGCTGCTTCATTTTCTCCTCGATCGGCTTGACAAACTCTTTAATGAACGCCTCACGTTCAGCTGCCGTATCTTCCAGACGGCGCAGGATATAATTGTAATCTTCAGGTTCGAGATACTTTAGGGAGATGTCTTCGAGCTCCGATTTTACATTATAGAGTCCCAGTTTATGGGCGATTTGTGCATAGAGGTTCAAACTCTCCCAGGATTTTTTCAACCGTTTTTCGTCCGGGAACATATCGAGTTTACGCATCACTTCCAGCCGGTCTGCCAATTTAATTAAAATCACACGTGGATCTGACGCATAGGAGACGATCAGTTCACGGAAATTATCCACTTGGTCTTCGGCAGCTTTGGTGTCCACGTCGGAAATATTGCACAACCCTTTCAGTATGCCGATACACTGTTCACCATAGTGTCTTCCGATGGAATTCAAATTGGCTAAACCTAAACGGACGACATCATGCAGTAGGGTAGAGATGACGGAATTGCGTCCCAGTCCGATTTCGCGGATGACGATTGTGGCGGTATCGACGGAGTGCATCACTAAGGGAGTACCGTCATAGCGTGTCATGCCGTCGAGTTTTTCGATAGCGACGCGCAGAGCTGCTTTGACCAAATGATGACTGGCTTCACTGAAATACTCTTCTGACAGTTTCAGGAATGGGTCAACGTATGCAGGTAAAGATTGATTGTCCAACATCTCGGTTTCCATAATTTCCGGGAGATTTAGATTTTGCTGAAAGATACTAAATAAATTTAAGAATATGGAGTGCTATGCTGAAATTCTGGCGGTCGATTTAGCCGAATCTTAGGTTTAAAAGATGTAAATCAAGAGACATCACGGCCAATGATTTTTTTATATCAAACAAGATCTGTAAACTCTGTTATGTCTCCAGGATGAGGCTCTATAGGAGGAACAAAATGAGGAAAGACTAGTGTGTTTTAGTTGACAGGTATCTAGAGATTGAATCGTCTATTGTAATCGGTCTCAATGTGTGTGCCATACGGATTAATCTTGTCATTGGATTGTACTCCTTGTTATATAAAGATCTAAAAAGGTTTTTCGTATTTATTGCAAACAAAAAAAGAACCCGGAAGCGTTTATTTGCTTCCGGGTTGCATAAAAGCAGGTGTGTATGTACTACTTATGATAGAATTTGCGGGGTTTGATCATATTTTCCGGAGAGAGCACGTTATCCAACTCCTCCTGGCTCATCAGTTTTTTCTCCAAAACCAGTTCGTAGATACCTTTACCGGTCTTGAGAGCTGTTTTGGCCAGTTCAGTTGATGTCTCGTAACCCAAATATGGATTCAAAGCCGTAACCAATCCGATGCTGTTGTAAACCAGTTTGCGGCACACCTCTTCATTGGCAGTGATGCCTGCCACGCAACGATCACGCAATGTGTTCATGCCATTGCTCAACAGATCAATGCTTTCAAACAGGCTGTGAACAATAATTGGTTCCATCACGTTCAGCTCCAATTGACCTGCCTCAGCCGCCAAGGTAACGGTCAAGTCATTGCCAATAACCTTGAATGCTACTTGGTTAACTACTTCAGGGATTACGGGGTTTACTTTACCGGGCATAATGGAAGATCCGGGCTGCATCGGAGGAAGATTAATCTCGTTGAGACCGGTACGTGGTCCGGATGAGAGCAGGCGCAAGTCGTTGCAGATCTTCGAAAGTTTAACCGCCAATCGTTTCAGAGCCGAAGAGTTCATGATGAATGCTCCGGTATCGTTGGTTGCCTCGATCATGTTGGTTGCGGCAACGACCGGCAGACCGGTGATCTGACGCAAATACTTAATGCATAATGGTGAATAATCGGGATCTGCATTAATACCTGTGCCGATAGCCGTAGCACCCATGTTCACTTCGAGGAAGAGTTTGTAGTTTTGTTCCAGACGCTCAACCTCTTCAGTTAAATTGGCTGCATAGGCTTCAAACTCTTGTCCGAGGGTCATGGGAACTGCATCTTGCAATTGGGTACGTCCCATTTTGATGATGTGAGCGAACTCTGCACCTTTGGTGTGGAATGCCTCTACGAGCCATTTCAACGACGATTCCAGTTTCGAGATGCTGTTGATCAAAGCGATCTTTACAGCAGTAGGGTAGGCGTCGTTGGTGGATTGTGACATGTTGACATCATTATTCGGGTGACAATATTTGTATTCACCACGCTGATGTCCCAGTATCTCAAGAGCACGATTGGCAATTACCTCATTGGCATTCATGTTGGTTGAGGTACCGGCGCCGCCTTGAACCATATCTACAACGAAATGGTCATCGAGTTTACCGGCCCGCACCTCTTCGCAAGCCTCAATAATTGCCTGTGCAACTTGGCCGTCGATTAATCCCAAATCACGATTGGCCATTGCCGCAGCCTCTTTGACCATAGCCAATGCCTTGATCAACTCAGGGAAAAAGTAGAGTCGGACACGGCTAATGTTGAAGTTTTCAATGGCACGCATGGTCTGCACGCCGAAATAAAACTCCACGGGGATCTCTTTATTTCCCAAAAGATCATGTTCCGTACGGGTTTTGCCTGATAGTTGGCTTCGTGTAATATCCATAGTGTGGAAGTTATAGAGTTTGATAAGTTAGTCCAATAAAAAACTACGCGAAATTAATCAATTTCGCGTAGTTTCGTAATAAATTTCAACAAAATATCGAGTGAATTTTTTTGTCCTGTTTTGGATCAATTAGCCGACAGTGCTGAAATGTTTTTTGCGTTCATTATGAGCTGTTTAGAGATATTGCTCCAGCAGGTCGGCCATTTGAGAGGCCAGTTCAGCTGCTTTTTCACCGGCAGCTTCAGCAAACCGTTCTCCGTTATCGGCATAAATGATGCCTCGAGAAGAGTTTACCAACAGGCCGCAACGGCGATTCATACCGAATTTGGCCACCTCTTCGAGACTTCCTCCCTGAGCACCGACTCCCGGTACTAACAGGAAATGATCGGGGATCAATTCACGGATGCCTTTCAACATTTTTGCTTTGGTGGCGCCGACGACATACATCAAATTATCGGTTGTTCCCCATTCTTTAGAGGCGTCAATCACCTTTTCGTAGAGGTAACCTCCATCCTCCAATGGCAACATTTCAAAATCGGCTGCACTCGGATTGGACGATAGGGCAACAATAACCGCCCATTTCCCATCGAATTGCAGGAATGGATCGACGGTATCCCGTCCCATGTAGGGTGACAGGGTTACTGCATCGAACTGATATTCTGAAAAGAATGCGCGAGCATACATTTTCGAAGTATTACCGATATCGCCACGTTTGGCATCTGCGATTACAAACAGATCGGGATATTTCTCACGGATATACTCCAATGTGCGGCGCAAACTAATCATTCCTTTTTCGCCACAATCTTCATAGAAGGCCAGATTGGGTTTATAGCAGACGGCGTACTGAGCAGTTGCATCGACAATTGCTTTGTTGAAGGCAAAGAGAGGATCCTCTTCGGCCAACAAATGGCGCGGTATCTTGTTCATGTCACTATCGAGTCCTACGCAAAGGAAACTGCGTTTAGCCTTAATCTGTTCAAAAAGCTGATCAGCATTCATATCGATAAGATTTATTATTTCGTACTTAGATCTTTGAATCAATCAAAGAAGTTTAAAACGTGTCTTAACCTGACGAAAGAAGCGGCGGTATTTGCGGATTGTGATTGCTCGGTTTCAGTATTCCTTCACTGGTCGTACTCTTTTCTGAGAAATGGATCGTTGAGGTCAGCTCTGGCGTATTGCCGAAAGAGAGCCACTTTCACAATCAACAAAACTGAATACGTGCCGGATGTTATGCTTGGCAACCCATTAATTCTCTTCGCTGGCACGGAGGCGTTCGGCATTTTCTGCTACTTGCAGTTTGTCGATAATCTCCTGAATATCACCGTCCATAACGGCCGCCAAATTGTACAGGGTCAGGTTGATTCGGTGATCGGTTACACGTCCCTGAGGATAGTTGTAGGTGCGGATTTTCGCACTGCGGTCACCGGTTGAAACCATGGTCTTACGTTTCGAGGCAATCTCATCCAAATATTTCTGATACTCCAGGTTGTAAATACGAGTACGCAACTCTTCGAATGCTTTGTCGAAGTTCTTGAGCTGAGATTTCTGATCCTGGCACTGTACCACAATACCGGTCGGAATGTGGGTCAGACGAATTGCCGAATAGGTTGTATTGACAGACTGGCCACCCGGACCTGACGCACAGAAGATATCTTTACGGATATCGTTCATGTTGATTTCGAGGTCGAACTCTTCAGCCTCAGGCAGTACGGCAACCGACGCAGCAGAGGTGTGCACACGGCCCTGGGTTTCGGTTTGAGGCACACGTTGTACACGGTGTACACCCGACTCATATTTGAGTACACCATAGACATGATCGCCCGTTACCTTCATGACAATCTCCTTGAAACCACCTGAGCTGCCTTCACTGGCGCTGTTGATCTCATATTTCCATCCTTTTTTCTCGATGAACTTGGTGTACATGCGGAACAGGTCACCCGCAAAAATGGCAGCTTCATCACCACCCGTACCTCCACGGATTTCGACGATTGCATTTTTGCTGTCTTGTGGATCTGCAGGAATCAACAACAGTTTGATCTGCTCCTCCATCTGTGCCAAAGCAGGCTCCAGTTCGGCAACCTCCATGCGGGCCATTTCACGCAACTCCTCATCTTTCTCGTGCGCCAAAATCTCTTTGGCCTCCTCGAGGTTGTTCAATGCCGTACGATATTTATCGCTTGTCTCAACAATTGGTTGCAGCTCTTTGTACTCTTTATTCAGCGCAACGAATTTTTTGACATCGGCAATCACTTCGGGGTCAGTCATCTGCTGCCCAATCTCTTCATATTTGATTTTCAGGCCATCAAGGCGCGTAAGGATCGAATTGTCCGCCATAAGGTATACAACTGTTTTTGAATGGACAAAGATAGACATTTTTTTGTTTTTTCGTATCTTGCGCCTCCGATGCAGAGCCTTATGAAAAATACCTTTTTGAAAATAGCTGGATACCTTTCTGTGGCATTGGGTTTTGCTGGAATATTTCTTCCGCTGCTGCCTACCACTCCGTTTCTGCTGTTGGCGTTATGGTGTTTTGCAAGAAGCTCAACACGGATGGAATGTTGGTTGCTCAATAATCGACTTTTTGGCCAGTATCTCAAAGATTACGAACGAGGATGCGGCATTCCACGATTTGTCAAAGCATCTACCTTGATCTATTTGTGGAGCACCATTCTCTTTAGCATGATCATTTTCACCGAAGCGTGGTGGGTTAAAATCTTGCTGTTGGTCATTGCCTTCGGAGTGTCGATCCATGTTCTGAGCATGAAGACCAAACGGTATTTTGGTACGCGTACGTTGGTCCTGATTCCGACCGAGCTGGAGGCCAAACCATTTATCGCATCGCAGCCCGATGGGGTAATCGTTGAAACGGTCGGAGTGGGCAGCTACCGCTGCGCTTATAATACTTACCGACTGATTCTTCACTACCGTCCTCAACGGGTCATTTTGGCTGGATTGGCCGGAGTGTATCCCGGCAGGAAGATGCCGGTTGGTGAGAGTGTATTGGTCAAAACTGAACGTAGTGCAGACATCGGCACCTTTCAAGAGCAGACCTTTCAGGCAAAATTTGGTGAACAGACGGATTGTCCATTTATTGCTGACTCCACCCGTTTCCAGCAGGTGGTCAGCAATACGGTCAACGCAGCCGCTTCGCCTTATGTCGATGCAGAGGGAGCAGATATAGAGAACATGGAGGGGGGCGCCTTCTTTCATGTCTGCTTACAAACCAGCACTCCGTTTTGGGAACTTCGCACGATTTCGAATCAGGTCGGAGAACCTTTTGAGCAATGGGATCTGCATGCTGCTACCCAAACTTTGGCACGTGATTTAAATCGCTTGATTCATGAACTTGAAGCTTAACATATCCACTTGTCCGAACGACACCTTCATGTTTGATGCCATGCTTCACGGTCGCATCGACACCGAAGGGTTGACCTTCGATCTGAATTTAGCCGACATCGAGCAACTCAATCAGGCTGTATTGGCGGACGGTCCTGACATCTCAAAATTGAGCTATGCAGTTGTGCCGCAAATATGCGACCACTATAAAGTTCTCAACAGCGGCAGTGCCTTGGGACGAGGCAATGGTCCTTTGTTGGTCAGCCGACACAAAATTTATCCCGATGAGCTGTACGATGCGCAGATAGCTATCCCAGGCGTGCATACCACAGCCAACCTGTTGATGAGTCGTATCTATCCTGCTGCTCAAAACAAAAGAGCCTATCTCTTTTCGGATATTGCCGATGCGGTGATGAGCGGCGAATGTGATGCTGGTGTATTGATTCACGAAGGACGATTCGTCTATCGCAAAATCGGTTTGCAACTGATTGCCGACCTGGGTGTCGAGTGGGAAAAACTGACCCAGTTACCATTACCTCTTGGTGCCATTGTGGTTTCACGAAACCTCGATTCGGCCACACAACAAAAGATAGATCGGGTATTGCACCGCAGTGTTGCGTATGCCATGGCTCATCCGGCTGCTTCAGCCGATTTTGTCCACCAGTATGCGCAGGAGTTGGATGAAGAGGTAACTCGCAGCCATATCGAGCTGTTTGTCAATAATTATTCGATCGATTTGGGTGCTGAGGGTCGCAAAGCGGTCACTCAACTGCTCGATATTGACAAAGAGAAAGAGGAGGAGTTGTTCGTATGATGCAGGAGATTCTATCTCGGCTGGAGTCCGAAAACAACCTCCGTACCCTGCCTGATCTCAATCCACAGGGCCTCTACCTCGAACATGACGGCAAGCGTTATCTCAACCTCTCGTCAAACGACTATCTCGGCATTTCGTGTCGGAGCTTGCACCGCGATTTCATGCGCGAAGTTTGTAATAGCGACGAGTTTCTGCTCAGCAACCCCTCTTCACGCTTGATTACCGGCAATAGTCCTGATTACACTCGCTTGGAACAGACCCTCTCCAACCTATACGGAGGGAAAGCCGCTTTAGTGTTAGGCTGCGGCTACATGGTTAATTCCGGCATCCTGCCTGCCATCACCGACAAGGGAGATTTGATTCTGGCAGACAAACTGATCCACGCCAGTCTGATCGACGGGCTGCGGCTCTGTCAGGCCGAATGGCAGCGGTTCAACCACAACGACATGGATCATCTCGAACGATTGTTGAAGCGGTATCGGGCTAACTACCGTCAGGTTTGGGTAGTTACCGAATCCATTTTCAGTATGGATGGAGATCGGGCGCCGCTTCGTCAGTTGCAACAACTCAAAGAGCAATACGATCTGAAACTCTATCTGGATGAGGCACACGCTTTCGGGGTATGTGGACCGGACGGACGGGGTTTGGCTGCTGAAGAGGGTGTCGATTGCGACATCATGATCGCCACTTTGGGTAAGGCGATTGCTTCGCAGGGGGCATTTGTGGTGACCGATTCACTGACCCGAGACTTTTTGGTCAACCGCATGCGCACCTTGATCTTCTCCACCGCACTTCCCCCCATCTTATTAAGATGGTCTGAATATATCATCAACCGCTTGTCTCAGATGGAAGATTGGCGTCAACACCTCCGGAATCTGTCCCAACAGTTGACCGGCAACACCTCCTCGACTCACATCATTCCGATCATGGCCGGAGAGAACCGACGAGCCATCGAGATGAGTGAACGTTTCCGGGAGTCCGGCTTCTGGGTCATGCCGATCCGAACCCCGACCGTACCGCAAGGCAAGGCGCGTGTACGCGTCTCATTACATGCAGCCCTGCCCGATGAAGCTATTGTAAAATTCAAAGAGGTATGGAACAGCATTGGATAACCCGCGAAGAGAATCGAGATCTGATTATTTACGCTTTAGGGTGGGGGGGCGACTACCATCTTGTCGATCACATCCGTCCAGATGGATATGATCTGCTCTGCACATATGACTACCGAACAATTAGTCCGGTTTCTCCAGAGAGTGTAGCCCGTTACAGGCGAATCTATTTGTTTGCCTGGTCATTTGGTGTGTGGGTGTCTGAGCTGATCTTCAGGGGAATCACGTTTTACCGTACCGTCGCCATGAACGGTACCCCGCTTCCCATTAACAACCGTTACGGTATCCCTACCAAAGCCTTCACCGTCACATTGAAAGGGATGGAACGGGCCGGTTGTGACACCTTTAATCGTCGCACTTTCGGTAATAGTTACAATCGGCTTGCCGACTGGCTTGAATGCCGTCCCTTCGCAGAGAAGTATGACGAATTGCAAAAGCTGTACGACGCTTCGACCAAGGCCTATAGTCCTACCATTCGCTGGAACCATGCCATCATCGGCGAAGCGGATGTCATTTTTCCGCCGGCCAATGTGAAGGCGTATTGGGACGACGAATCACCGGCTACTGAAGTACAGTTCGTTCCCGAAATGCCGCATTATCCCTATGCCGATCCTGAAATCGTATTGTCCCAATTGTCGGCCGATACGCTATCGAAATTACGCCATGAGTGACAAAGATCTGCTGAGAAATCGTTTTGCAGCCAACCTGCACAGTTATAATTCGCTGGCTATCGTTCAGCAGCAAATTTGTGATGAGTTGGCAAATATGCTCTCGGCCCACATTGAGCCGAAGCACATTGCACGCGGTTTGGAGATCGGAACCGGTACCGGATTTCTCACTCGCCGATTACTTGAGCTTTGCCCCCATGCTACATGGGCCTTAAATGATCTGGTGGAGGGCTCGGCTAATTTTTTGGAAGCCTATACTCGCAATCATGCAATTCGTTTCCAATGGGGTGATGCGGAAGATCTGGCACAGTTTTCCGATAGACCGTATGATCTGATCGCCACAGCATCGACTGTACAGTGGTTCGATCATTTGCCTATATTTATTAAATCTCTTCCTGAACTGCTTTCAGAGACGGGTGTGATCGCTTTGAGCACTTTCGGTCCGGACAATTTTATTGAGATCCGAACCACCACCGGAGACGGTTTGGATTACTATACGGCTGACGAACTGTCCAAACTGTTTCAACAGGCTGGATTGACTATTTTGGAATGCAAAGAGTACATTCGTCAATTAAATTTCGATTCGCCTACTGCCGTACTGCGCCACATCAAAGCGACTGGGGTCAATGCTATCCACAAAAGTCGTTGGACTCCACGCCGCCTGACACAGTTTGAGACCGATTATCGCACCCAATACTCAACCTCCACTGGTGAGGTTACCATTACTTATCATCCGATTCTGATCGTAGCACAAAAATCTTAACCACAAACAGTAAAATAGAGAAGTCTGTTTCTTACAAAAGACCTCTTAATTTTTGTTGCATAAGTGCAGATGTCATGCTGCTTGTGATCTGAAATATCTGTTGAGATCATGAACCTAAAGCGATATATTGCTTTGCACTGTTATCAAACAGAGGGCTATGAAAGAGTAGAGGCGGGCTGTTTGTTTCGTGTATTCTTCCATCTGGGGCTGTACCTAAGATCGACTTGCTCAGTGTTCAGATAATCAAAAAACGTAGCGGGAAGTGCGACCGTTGTTTGTCCAAATAATTACGGAATCTGCAAATGATATATTGAAATAGGCAGTTGCTCGTACCTCCTTGTTTTATGGAGGTGACGACCTTTGCCTTACTTCAAAATCAATAAAAATATCTGAAACGATCTGGAAGAGCTCTCCAGTCAATAAAAGATTCAAAAAATACACAGCAGGATGTATAAGCCGGGTTCTGTACCTATAAAAAGGTCTCTGCCATTTATCTAGGTCGACGGTCACCCGCACGACTCATCAGCAACCTACCCCCCGACATCGGACGAGCAATCCTACTGCGTCGGTATACATGGTCTTGCAACCCGTCAGGCGTACGGCCAAAGTGTGTCGCCACACCCGCGGTGGGCTCTTACCCCGCCTTTTCACCCTTACCGAAATTGCGAGCAATTCCGGCGGTTATTTTCTGTTACACTACTATTCCCTTACGGAAATCTTCCCGTTAGGAAGGACGGTGCTCTGTGTTGCCCGGACTTTCCTCCCCCTCCGAACAGACGGAGGCAGCGGCAGAGCCATCCTGCTGTGCGGGGCAAAGGTAAGCAACAATCGGCAGACAACCATACGCAATAACCATTTTATTGTTACTTTTGCGCTTGCCGCAACTCTGATTAGGAGAAGATAACGGCAAGGTTGACTTATATTTTTGTGACTGTGAAAAACAACGACCTGCTCATATCCGACTACAATTATCCGCTACCCGAAGAGCGCATTGCCAAATTTCCGCTTGAAAAACGGGAGATGTCCAAATTGTTGATTTACAACAAAGGCAATATTTCCGAAAGTCAGTTTTATCACATTGGAGAGTATCTGCCCCAGGGATCCATGCTGGTCTTCAACAACACAAAAGTGATTCGTGCTCGACTGATTTTTCATAAACCAACTGGGGCGCGAATCGAGATTTTCTGTCTCGAGCCATACGATCCTGCAGACTATGAACGTGCTTTTGCAGTTAAAGGTTCTTGCAAATGGAGTTGTATTGTTGGCAATCTCAAGAAATGGAAAGAGGATGATCTGCATATCGATTTTGAGGTGGATGGACAACCGAGACGCTTGACTGCGCGCAAAGCCGAGCAGGGCGAACGGGAGCAGATCATCGAGTTCAGTTGGGATGGTGATCAAAGTTTCGGACAGTTACTTGAGACTTTGGGGCGCATTCCGATTCCTCCTTATCTCTGTCGAGAAAGTGAGGAGTTGGACAACAGCCGTTACCAAACTGTCTATTCGAAATTCGAAGGTTCAGTTGCAGCACCTACAGCTGGACTCCATTTCACACCCGAAGTGATCGACTCCCTGCGTCACGAGGGGCACCTTACGGATGAGGTAACGCTTCACGTTGGGGCTGGTACATTTCTGCCGGTTAAGACTAATGAAGTGGTGCTGCATAAAATGCATACGGAGCATTTCGAAATAAAACTCTCCACCGTACGCAATCTAATTACCCATCTTGGCAATATCATTGCTGTGGGGACAACTAGTGTTCGCACCCTTGAGTCGCTATGTGCACTCGGGTGGCGTATTCAGCAGACTGGAGCACCTGATGCAGAACGTCCGATAGGGCAGTGGGAAATTTACGATATTCCGGATGAACAAGAGACTCTGCCTCTGTTGACGGCATTGGCAAATTACCTGGACAAACAGGGATTGGATCATCTCAAGACAGCTACTCAGATTATGATCATGCCTGGTTATCGGTATCGTATTGTTCGTGGCATTATCACCAATTTTCATCAGCCACAAAGTACTTTGTTGCTGCTTGTTTCGGCGTTAATCGGAGAAAATTGGCGCAAAGTGTATAATTATGCGTTGGACAATGATTTCCGGTTCTTAAGCTATGGTGACAGCTCCTTGTTGCTGCCATAGTTGACAGCATGCCTGAATGTAAAGGCTATATTGGGAATCGATTTGGCTTAACTTAATTCATTGAGTTGAGCAGGAAATATTGAATGAGATACCATCCAGTAACCCTATTCAAAGAGTTTTGCGGATACAGCGATAGGGAGGTCTTAAAAGATTGCCAGAACAGTTGAAGTGATCATAAAAAAAGCGGGATTTTATATCCCGCTTTTTTTATGAATCGATTTAGCTAACTATTCGTTGCGTCCGTGGCAATGTTTGTATTTTTTACCACTACCGCAAGGACATGGATCATTTCGTCCTACTTTTTTGTCAACATGGATAGGTGCAGGTTTGCTTTTATCACCTTGTCCTGCAGCTGCTGCAGCCTCCATGCGAGAGGTTTGCATGCGTGACATGTCGGTGCGCTGCGGTTTTACAGGTTGTTGCGGAGCGCTCTCCTGATTTTCGCGAATCGGAATCATCGCTTTGAACAGCGTGGACAATATCTCGCGGTTCACCTTCTCCAACATTTTGCTGAAGAGGTTGAACGACTCGAACTTGTAGATCAACAGCGGATCTTTCTGTTCGTAGGTGGCGTTCTGAACGCTTTGGCGCAATTGGTCCATTTCGCGCAGATGGTCTTTCCAGTTTTCATCGATCGTAGTCAGAACAACGATTGTGCTGAAACATTTGAAGACCTCTTTGCACTGTGATTCGTATGCCTTTTTCAGATTAACAGGGACATTGTATCCGCGGAAACCATCCGTAATTGGGATGTAGATGTTTTCAAACTTATCACCCTGCTCTTCATATACCCGTTTGATAACGGGGTAGGCTGTTGTTGCAACCGAATTGATACGGCGTTTGTAAGCCTCCTGGAAATCTTTGACTACCATGCCGGTCAGCATGGCTTTATTCGCAGCTTTGTAGGTCGCTTCGTCGAACGAAGGTTGTACAGCGACTTGACGAATCATGTTGAATTTGAACTCCTCGAAATCCATATCGCCATTCTCTTCGACGAATGTTTGAGCAAAGTCCATCATGATGTTGTTCAGATCGACCTCGATTCGTTCTCCATACAGTGCATGACGGCGCTGTGTGTAGATCACTTCACGCTGCGAGTTCATCACATCATCGTATTCCAGCAGACGTTTACGGATACCGAAGTTGTTCTCTTCGACTTTACGTTGAGCCCGCTCGATTGCGCGAGACATCATACCGGCCTGGATTACTTCACCCTCTTTGAGGCCCATGCGGTCCATCAGTTTGGCGATACGTTCCGAACCGAACAGACGCATCAGGTTGTCTTCCAGTGATACATAGAACTGAGAAGAACCGGGGTCTCCCTGACGACCGGCACGACCGCGCAACTGGCGGTCCACACGGCGGGATTCGTGACGCTCGGTACCGATGATGGCCAAACCGCCGGCAGCTTTCACTTCGGGAGAAAGTTTGATATCGGTACCACGACCGGCCATGTTGGTCGCAATGGTTACCTGTCCGGTTTGACCCGCTTCAGCAACGATCTGAGCCTCGAGCTGGTGCTGTTTAGCATTCAGGACGTTGTGTTTGATGCCGCGCAATTTCAGCATGCGGCTGAGCAACTCCGAGATCTCGACAGAAGTGGTACCTACCAATACGGGGCGTCCTTGTTTGATCAAAGCGTCGATCTCCTCAATTACTGCAGCATATTTTTCACGTTTGGTGCGGTAGATCAGGTCATCTTTGTCGTCACGGATTACAGGACGGTTTGTCGGGATTACTACAACGTCCAGTTTGTAGATGTTCCAGAACTCACTTGCCTCGGTCTCAGCTGTACCGGTCATACCGGCCAACTTGTGGTACATACGGAAGTAGTTCTGCAACGTAACGGTGGCGAAAGTCTGAGTAGCAGCCTCGACTTTGACACGCTCTTTGGCTTCGATTGCCTGGTGCAGACCGTCCGAATAGCGACGACCTTCCAGGATACGGCCAGTCTGTTCATCGACGATCTTCACTTTGTTGTCGATCACCACATACTCTACATCCTTTTCGAACATGCTGTATGCCTTGAGCAGCTGATTGACAGTGTGCACACGTTCAGAGCGGATTGCATAGTCATTCAGTACAGCATCTTTTTTGGCTGCTTTTTCTTCACCAGAGATATTCTCTTTTTCGATGTCTGCAATGCATGAGCCGATGTCTGGCAGCACAAAGAAGCCATCTTCACCAACGCTTCTTGACAGCGCTTCATGACCTTTATCCTGCAGCTCTACGGAGTTCAACTTTTCGTCGATTACAAAGTAGAGATCATCGACAATTTCCGGCATACGGCGGTTGTTGTCCTGCATATAGATGTTCTCGGTCTTGAGCATCATGGCTTTCATACCCGGCTCGCTGAGGAATTTGATCAGCGGTTTGTATTTGGGCAGACCTTTGTGAGCACGATATAGCAGGATACTACCTTCTTCCGTTTTGCCTTCTGAAATCAATCGTTTGGCATCGGCCAACAGCTGAGTAACCAGGTTACGCTGAAGATTGAAGAGGTTTTCAACGGAGCCACGGTACTGTTCGAACATCTGGTCGTCGCCTTTGGGAACAGGACCTGAGATAATCAACGGTGTACGGGCATCATCAATCAATACGGAGTCCACCTCATCGACGATCGCAAAGTGATGTTTGCGCTGTACCAGATCGTCGGGAGAGATCGACATATTGTCACGCAGGTAGTCGAAACCGTATTCGTTGTTGGTACCGAAGGTGATATCGGCCATGTAGGCTTTGCGACGAGCTGCCGAATTTGGCTTGTGTTTGTCGATGCAATCTACCGAGAGCCCATGGAATTGGTAAAGTGGTCCCATCCACTCCGAGTCACGGCGAGCCAGATAGTCATTGACGGTCACCATGTGCACGCCTTTCTTGGCCAGTGCATTCAGGAATACGGGCAGTGTCGCTACGAGGGTCTTACCTTCACCGGTTGCCATTTCGGCGATTTTGCCTTTGTGCAGAACGACGCCACCAAAGAGCTGACAGTCGTAGTGAATCATATCCCAGGTGATTTTGTTGCCTCCAGCGGTCCATGAGTTGCTGTAAATGGCTTTGTCGCCTTCGATGCGGATGAAATCCTTTTCGGCGGCGAGATCACGGTCGAAGTCGGTAGCGGTAACGACCACTTCGCTGTTTTGGGTGAAACGGCGGGCCGTATCTTTCATAATGGCGAAGGCTTCGGGCAGAATCTCATCGAGCTTCTCTTCAATTTTGCGATCGATCTCTTCGGTCAGATGGTCGATTTTGCGTGAGATCTCCTCTTTTTCATCGAGAGAGGTCTCCATGTTTTCGAGTTTGGCTTTCAGATCGGTAATCTGGGCCTCATTATCAGCAATATATGCAGCGACAGCTGCTTGTAGAGCTGCGCTGTGTGCACGCAATTCATCGTTGGAGAGTTGTTCGATTTGAGGATATATCTCCTTGATTTTGTTTACATAAGGTTCAATCTCTTTTCGATCTTTGTCGCTTTTTGTTCCAAAGAACATTTTCAGCAATCCGGTAACTAAGCCCATAATTGTCGTTGGAAAAACTATTTGTAATTGAATTAGGTTTCAAAATTGATCCGCCAAAGATACGATTTATTCTTGAGAACAGAGCAATATTTTGCCGATATTACAGCATGCGCACCGTTTTTTCTCGCAGTATTCTCTCGAAAGTTGTATCAGCGCTTGGGAAAAGAAGGCGTTGTCGGGTATGATGCCCAATTTGATCCAGGGCATGGTGTAGGTGTTGTGCTCCGGAGCGATTCCTTCGAGTAGTTCGACCGCCCGTTCTTGCAGTGCGTCGTCCATCTGATTTTTACCGTAGGCAAACATCATTGGAACCACCAGATTGATGGTGAGTACATCGAGCATCATGGCTCCGAAACGTTTGACACAGGGCGAACTTTTGACACTGGGTAGAGTGTGCGTGGTCCAGTAAGCGGAGGCTTCAGTGCTCAAGATTGTGCGAATCTCCTCCAGTGTAGTGCAGTTGACAAGATGGGTAAACAAAAATTCTTTACGAGCCAGTAGCCCTGCCAATTCTACCAATCGCAATACGGGATGGTTAAAGGCGCGAGTTTTGGAAATCTCCCATTCGCCATACCGCATCGGGGTGATGTCGAAAAGTTGGGAGAGATGTTCGAATTCACGTTGTAGCTGAAGCGTATAGTCATCTGGAAACAGGCGACTCCGTTCAGTGGAAAGCATGCCTGCACCACCCAACAGTAGCGCTTCAACTGACATGATCGACTCTTTGACTCGGCACAGAATACGGTAAGGAACTGTACGGGCCAATTTCATGTACGCTTCACGGTTGCGACCAGCTCCAACCGATTTGAACAGCGTGATGTAGAATGCTTCGTTCCAATCGTTACCCGCTTCGTGATACAGGGTGAGAAAATCGTTGTACTTACGCTCAAGCCGTTCGATCATCAGGCGGGTCAGTGTGCTGTACAGATTTACGGAGGGCATCTCTTTGAGAGCGTGGCTGCAATAGAGCCGACCTTCGCCTTCGATCAGATTGCGGTACAATTCATCCAGTTCGTCCGGATAGTCGAGAATCAGTGCCGGGATGACAGAACCATCCACACGGCAAACAACGGCATCATCCACTTGAACGAGATGCAAAATGCAGTCGTCGTATGCGGTGTCGATGTGGTGCAGGTGTTGACGCCATTGAGAGGCTTTTTGATGGACGGCGATTGGACCGTGGTGGATTTTACCGTCTATTTCGATACGGGCATCGAGTATATCTACTCCTGCTGATGGGTTGATAGATCCGGGGTTGATTACACGAACGATTCCGCCATTACTGGTTGTTAATGTTGGATTGGTATAGAGGTGTCGAATCCAGATCAGTTTGAGGAGATCTTCTATGGGTGTAGTTTGCATATTGTTGGCAGAGATTTAACTCTTTCAACAAATATAAGCAAAAGGATAGAGCTGAAAAATAGGCTTCTTTGTTTTTTAGGTTGGAAGATCTGTCGCAGTCAATAAAGGTGTAGAGGACACTAAATGATAATACGGGAAAATGTAGGGTTTCGACCTTGATGCATTCGGATATTTGGGGCTTGTTTCAAATACGAAAGGTCCTGACAGGAATGAGGGTAGCAATTAGATTGTATGATGGTGTGAAGCTGGTATGTGTTCTCGCCAGATTCAGTAAAAATACAAGACAGTCAATGAAATTGTGTTTGATATCCCCAATAGTGTTGCCTGAACAGGAATGATAGGGCCAAATGAAACAGGGCCAAATGAAAATGAAGTTTCATTTGGCCCTGTTCTAATATTTGATTTGAAGAGTGTATAAAATAGTGTAAAAAGAACTTGTGTGATGACTACAACAGTCCTAACTCCAGCAGACTCTCTTCAGAAATCATGCTTTTGTCCCAGGGTGGTTCGAAGGTGAGGATTACGTTGACTGCGGTAACTCCTTTGATCTTGCCAACGTTGTCGTGAACCTCTTCAAGGAGTTGATCTGCCATGGGACAGTTGGGGGCAGTCAGGGTCATGCGAATATTGACTACGCCATCCGGCTCGACATCGATTTCGTAAACCAACCCTAAATCGTAAATGTTGACCGGTATCTCCGGGTCATAAATATTTTTGAGTGTCAGGACAATTTCCTGTTCTATGCGGGTAATTTCTTCAGGTGTTGTCATCGCTGTTACTGCTTTTGGTTCTGAAAGGCGAGAGCATACAGTTTCATCTGTTTGATCATGGCGAGCAGACCGTTGGCTCGGGTCGGCGAGAGATTTTCACGCAGGCCGATCCGGTCGATAAAATAGAGGTCGCAATCGAGAATCTCTTGTGGTGTCCTTCCGTTCAGCACGCGGATCAATAGCGCAATGATACCTTTCGTGATGATGGCATCGCTATCAGCGCTGAAATAGATTTTACCATCTGCCATATGGGCATCGACCCACACTCTTGATTGGCATCCCTTGATTACATATTGGTCGGTACGATGTTTCTCGTCGATGACGGGTAACTCTTTGCTCAGATCGATCAAATAGTCGTATTTGTCGAGCCATTCGTCGAATACGGAAAACTCATCGATAATTTGATCTTGTACTTCTGTCAATGTCATTTTCTTGTTCTTTTAACAGAGAGGTCGGTATTGAAAATAGAACCGTCAGATTCTACATTTCATTGCTCTTTTGTTTTATGGTTTGACGAATAAAATGGTCCAATTCAGGAGAGCTGTAGAATTTCCAGGCCGAATATCCGATCATATTGCCTTCCGGATCTTGTGGGATGCTCCAGAATTTCATACACTCCTGATTGACGAAATCCCGAATTTTGACCATTTCGTCGAGTGTCAAATGGCTTAATTGTACAAAATAGCTGCCTGAATAATCTTTGTTGATAGCGGATAGACTGTCAACAGATCGGTTCATGTAGGCTATACACGAGCATAAAGCATTTCCTTTTGCCTCCTCTATGCGTGTTTCGTACGTTGGTGCTGTGCACGACAATTTAGTGCAATACCAATCAGGAGTGAGATTAGCAATATGTCCCGGAAACCTACCATGTTAATTCAAGCGCCTTAATTGTGTCTTAGCGTTGGTTCGGAATCACCTCTGTCAGCACGGACCCGGTTGCAGCATTAGGTACGGTGATTTGCATGATTCGAGCCAAAGTCGGAACGACATCCGTCATGGATACATTCCGATATACTTTTTTGACAGGCAACGATGTGCCATAAAAGATTAACGGTACATGGGTGTCGTAGTCATATAATGAGCCGCTGGTCGAAACTTTGGTGCTGTCTTCTTCGATCCAACCGGGCATCAGATTGATGACGATATCTCCGGAACGTTTGGGATAGAAACTGTTTTGCATTTTTTGTCCTACACCACCTCCGAAATAGCCGTTTTGCATGCTGGTCGAACTAAGTGCATCACTAACGCCTCGAAATTGCAGGGCAAATGTTGCTGCACGCGTCTGCACTTCGGCCAAATTAAAGCCATAAGAGTAGATAATCGATCTGTTCAGATAGAGTTGACGATCGTGGTATGCGATAATCCAGTTGGCCGGTTCGAACTGAGCACTCAAGAAGCCGTTCATAATCATCTTGAACTGCTCGACGTTGAAACGTCCCATAGGCACCCGTCCATCTTCTTTATATGTGTCACTGGTGCCATGATCCGATGTAAGGACGACGATAACTTCACCGTTTTTAAATTGTGCGGCAAGGAAATCGGCAAACATGCTCAACTCGGTGTCAAGTTTATAGTAGGTATCTTCAACTTCTATGGAGCGAGGGCCGAATTGCTCACCGATCAGTCGAGGTGAATCATACACGATGGTCAGCAGATCGGTGTGATCGTCACGTCCCAACTTTTCCTGAATGATCGCTTCGCGGGCAAATTGAGAGGTCAACGTGTTGCCATAAGGAGTGTAGAGCAGTGCTGCTGCATTGAATGAATAGTCCTCTTTTTTGAACAGGGACCCGATTTTGCGGAAAAATGGTTTGGAGAAGAAGCCCTGTTTTTCCGATGTAAAATCGATAACGGTACGCTCGCTGTTTTTATAGGCTGTTTCGGTTTTGCTTGGATCCCAACTGCGATCCATGTACTGCTCGAAAATGTTTTGTGCATTATAGGCAGATACCCAGCGAGGAAGCTGTTTAAAATAATAGGTGCTTGAGATCCAATGTCCTCGGCCGGCATCCAACCAATAGGTGTCGGCACTGTAACCTCCTCCGACAATGGCAGAGACCGGAGTGGCTGCAATTGAGATCACTTTGGATTGATTGTCAAACTCTTTGAGACGGTCTCCGAGAGTGGCTACAGTCAGGTTGGCAGGGGAGTAGCAACCGATACCTGCATCGCATTCCAATCCGGTTACTTTGGAGTCAGCGATCAGGTTGATCTGTTTGCCGGTGGTAAAGTCGATCCAGTTTTCGGAGACGACACCATGTCCGGAAGGGTTGGTTCCAGTAGTCAAGGTTGCCAATCCTGCAGCAGTATTTGTCTGCATATAGTCGTAGTGCGCACCGGCATAATATACGCCTTGATTCATGAAACGGCGAAATCCGTCTGATGAAAAATTGCTGGCAAAACGATCCAAATAGTCAGCCCGCATTTGGCTGATGACAATATTGATGACCAGTTTGGGTTTAGTGGGCTGCTGGGCGGAAACAGAGCCAGCACAAAACAGTGTCAACAGCATGGTTGACAGAATGTTTGGTTTCATGTGCTAATTTTCCAAGTTTGGTTGTGTTGGTCTCCTTGATTTAAGGCCAATCTTTGCAAGTCACAAAGGTAACAAAAGTTGTGATAAAATAGTTTCCGGAGTTAAAACCATGATACGGTTTTAACTCCGGAAACATAGGAGTATGATTAAATTCTGAATCAGAAACGATAATCCTGTTCTTGCTCTGCACCAAACCGAGGAGCAATGTTTTGTGTATCGCGGGTGTATGCAGATGTTGTATTCCCCGGATTGTTTACGGTTTGGCTGTTGGTAGCTGCATTGGGATTGGTGCTGTTGGTCGTTGGTTGTGTCGGCGATTGCGTGGAACCAGCCGGAAGAGTAGAAGTGGCGTCGTCGAAAGCGACATCCTTTGGTAGAGAACGTTTGGGTGCGGTGGCTTCGTCCGGATTCAGCTCCTCTTCGATGGGGTGGTTGCTGGCATATCGTCTCGCTTTGTGTAGCATGTAGGGTTTACGAAAATGGTACCCGTAAAACAGCCATAACGGAATTAATGCCAGTACAAATAGCACCATTGAATAGATGCTGAAGATATAGACCAGCAGTTGTATGGTGGTAACGGCTAATGTTAAGGCTAAGGCCATGAATACGGCCCCCATTTTGTAGCCGGTTTTGAAAGGCATGCGGCAGTTGGAGCAACGAAATATCCCTTCGATGCCGATGACCCAGAATAAGGGGATTTTGACATCTGTGCCGCAACGAGGGCAGGTGATGTGTCTGTTATGTTTCAGTTGGCTCATTGTTCGTAACTTTCAAGTTGAGTAAATCGTCTTCTCTCCTCGTTGAAATCGAGTTGAGGATAACATTTCTGTAGGGTGTCGATTTCGGCTGCTATTTTGGTGAGAAATGTTTTGAAAGCGGAGCTGTCGGGATGGAGAGGTCGGTGACTCAACATCTGTTGTAGGGCTGTGATCCGTTGTATGGTTTGTTGGGCTTGTGGTGCAATCACCCAGTTACAAAACTGTTCCCAAATGTAATCAGCGGCCAGATCTGAAGGGTGGATCATGTCCCGATCATAAAACCGATAGTCGCGCAGATCATCCATCATGATCTCATATGCCGGAAAGTAGTGGCAGTTGGCAAACTGTTCGACTAAGGTGTGGGCTGCTACGATCAGTGTCGATTTACTCAACTGGTTGTCGGCCAGTCCATCCCGCAAATGACGTATCGGGCTGACTGTAAAAATAACCTGTTTGTCTTGCAGATAGCTGCGTAGCGGAGTCTCCCATGCATTAACGATCTCTTCTACGGAGAGTCTTCTGCGAATGAAATCCTGTTGGGGTAGTTTGTGGCAGTTGGCAACGACTCTGCCCGATGTTCGATGTTCATATACCCAAGCCGTCCCCCACGTAATAATAACGTAACGGGCCTTCTGGAGTGATGTGTGTCCTTGAAGGGTGGCTGTGTCGATCATCCGGATCAATTCGTCTGCCGTCGATGCTGAAAAAGAGCCGTGACACCGTAAATCGATCCAGCGCCCTTCGTGTTGGATTAATTCGTTGGGATCGGTCTTGCGGTTAGCGTGCAGATCTTCCAGTGTGGAGAGAATCGATATCGGGTTGAATAGGATGCCATACGGGTTTAGACTGACCGGCATCTTGCCCTCTACCAACCGTTGCCCAATCCGTTCAGAAAAGCAGGATCCGCAGATCACTCCCTGTGAATCGTATCCAATGGTAAAGGGAGCCGGAGATAGTTTGATCTGTGTGCGGAGAATCATTTTGAGCAGATGTGGGGTTGATCCCGAAGGTTATATTGCAAAGATACAAATTCATTTTTATTTGTTATTTTTACCTCAAATTTACCGTTATGATTTTCTTCTCAGGCTGCAAGATTAATATAGGACTGTATGTGATTCGGAAACGTGCCGATGGTTACCATGATCTTGAAACGGTGATGTTTCCGGTCCGGGGACTGTGTGATGCAATTGAGATGATTCCGGGCGATAAACCGGGTGTCGAATTCAGCTCCTCGGGTCTCGCAGTGGATGGGTCTGTGGAGAAGAATCTCTGCGTGCGGGCTTATGAGTTGATGCGTCGCAACTATCCGATTGGTAATGTTAAGATGCATCTGCACAAACATATTCCGATGGGGGCAGGCCTCGGAGGTGGCTCTGCCAATGCTGCGTGTGTCATCAAAGGGTTATCGCAATTATTTGATCTGAAATTGAGCTTGTCCACAATGGAGTCTTTGGCTGCTGAATTGGGAAGTGATACGGCCTTTTTCGTGGCTGATCGACCGGCTTTGGCTACCGGGAGAGGGGAGATTCTTTCCCCAATCGAACTGTCGATGAAAGGCTATCGAATGGTAATTGTCAAACCGAATGTGGGGGTCAGTACGGCAGAGGCTTATGCCCATGTTACACCGCACGTGCCGGAAACAGCATTGACAGAGCGGTTGGTGCAACCTGTCGAACTGTGGAAGGATGTGATCGGAAATGATTTTGAGATGTCCGTTTTTCCGCAGTATCCCCAGATTGCCGAGATCAAACAACAATTGTATGAGATGGGGGCATTATATGCCTCTATGTCGGGGTCTGGATCGGCTGTTTATGGTATCTTTTCGGGTGATCGAGGCGTAATTCAGGCTGATTTTTTGGATTGTTTTGTATATCAGGAAGATATGGCCTGAATTGGTCGATTTAGGCTGTGAAATGGTATAATTTGGGGAATTATTCCTATTTTTGTTTTTTGAGTTGTTAGTTAAAATGGCTCAATACCTTAATGTTGAATAGAGAAAACCACAGTACTAACTAAAAATTTACTTTATTCTATGTCAGAGGATAGTAAAGTTCTCGAACTCCAACAGCGGAAAGAACGTATCCGCTTCGGAGGCGGAACCAAAGCCATCGAAAAACAGAAAGCGATGGGTAAAATGACCGCGCGTGAGCGTATCATTGCGTTGGTAGATGCTGACTCTTTCCAGGAGTATGATATGTTTGTTGAGCATGACGGTCGTGATTTCGGCATGCAGGACAAATCTCTGCCGGGTGACGGTGTAATTATCGGTACCGGTACCATCATGGGTGCTCCCGTTGCCATTTTTGCACAGGACTTCACGGTTGCCGGCGGTTCGCTCGGTTTTATGCATGCACGCAAGATCACCAAGATCATGGATTATGCATTGAATATGCGTATTCCGTTGATCGGTATCAACGACTCGGGTGGAGCTCGTATCCAGGAGGGTGTCAACGCTTTGGCCGGTTATGGTGAAATTTTCTTCCGTAATACGCTTTCAAGCGGTGTGATTCCGCAGATTTCGGTGATCCTCGGTCCTTGCGCCGGTGGTGCTGTTTATTCACCTGCATTGACAGACTTCGTATTTGTAGTTGAGAATATTTCGAAGATGTTCATCACTGGTCCTGAAGTAATCAAGACCGTTTTGGGTGAGGAGATCTCAATGGAAGAGCTCGGTGGTGCGAAAGTACACAGCGAGATGACCGGTAATGCTCACTTCTATGCAACCAGCGAGGATGAGTGCTTCGTTCAGATCCGTAAGTTGATCTCGATGATTCCGGCCAACAACACGATCCGTGCAGAGAAGATCACTCCGGCTAAACCTCTGCCAGAGTATGATCTTACTCAGATCGTTCCGTCAGATCCGACCGTGCCTTATGATGTACGTGACGTGATCAAGGCGTTGGTTGATGAGAGCGAATTCCTCGAAGTGATGGAGATGTTCGCAGCCAATATCGTAATTGGTTTCGGTCGCGTGAACGGCGAGACTGTCGGTTTCATTGCCAACCAGCCGCTGGTTATGGCCGGTGTGCTTGACTGCGACTCTTCAGATAAAGCCGCACGTTTCATCCGTTTCTGCGATGCCTTCAATATTCCGATCGTTACCCTCGAAGACCTGCCGGGTTACCTGCCGGGTATAGACCAGGAGCATGCTGGTGTGATCCGTCACGGTGCAAAACTGCTCTATGCATACAGCGAGGCTACTGTGCCTTCAATTACTGTAGTGTTGCGTAAGGCTTATGGTGGTGGTTATATCGCTATGGGTTCTCGTCACCTGCGTGCAGACTTCGTATTCGCATGGCCGAATGCAGAGATTGCCGTTATGGGTCCTGAAGGAGCTGCCAATATCATCTTCCGCAAGGAGATCATGAACGCAGAGAATCCTGCCGAGATGCGTCAGCTCAAGATCAAAGAGTACAAAGACAAGTTTGCCAATCCGTATGTGGCTGCGGCCAAAGGTTATATCGACTCAGTGATTGCACCTGCTGAAACTCGTAAGTTCATCGAGCATGCACTGCGCGTATCGGCTCACAAGAATCGTTCTCAGCCAAACAAGAAACACGGTAATGTGCCTTTGTAGCAGATCGTGTGATTACTTAAATATTTTAAGTTATGGCAGAAGAAAAACAGTATGATATATTGACTACGATGCACGGTAGCTTCAAAACGACCTTTACGAAGAAGCACCTGGCACGTAAGCCCTGGCAGCCTGAAAACCCTAAGCACATTAAATCGAACATTCCTGGTACGATTGTGAAGATTTGTGTTGCAGAAGGTCAGGAGGTAAAAGCGGGAGATATTCTGCTTGTTTTCAAAGCGATGAAGATGAACAGCAATATCCGTGCAGCCCAGGACGGTAAAGTGAAAAAAATCGATGTCAAAGAGGGTGACAATGTACACAGTCACGCTGTAATGATTGAGATGGAATAATTTTAAACTGTGTTATAGAAAGGGGACGATTGAATTAATTTTCAGTCGTCCCTTTTTTATTTTTAGCCGCCCAAATGGTATATTTAGACAAATGTTTTTATGTCTAATTTAATGTTTATTTGTTATGAAAAGTTTATTGTGCTTGGTGTTGCTTGTTGCTTTGAGCTGGACCTCTTATGCTCAGCCGCAATCAAATGAAAACGAAAACAAAAAATCGTACATGTATTGCGAGATTGTCGGAATGACAAAGTTTATGAGCAATAAGGTCAACGTAACGTTGGATTTTGGACAGTTCAATAAATTTGGATCTGATCAACGGTTGCGAGATGAGGAAGGTAAACCGATCGTATTCAATTCAATGGTTGATGCTATGAACTGGATGGGGGCAGATGGGTGGCAGTTTATGCAGGCCTATGCAGTTACCATGGGGTCAACAAATGTTTATCATTGGCTGTTGAGATTGGATTTAGACACGCTGACACCAGAAGAAAAAGAGGCTGCATTAGCCAAATTTAAAACGAAAGCCGATTTTAAAGATAAATAAGCTCAATTATCTCATAGACCGGACGAATGTCGAATTTGATATTTTTAATATAAAGCATTGTTGTATTGTGCTGATATGGCCGAAGGTATTCATGTTGGTTGAAAGGGACGATTGAAATTGTAAAAGCTTTAGATTTGTTTTATTGATAACGTCTATCATGTAAAACAAAGGGCGAACTCGGGAAAGAGTTCGCCCTTTGTTGTTTTTGGTGTTGTGTTTTTATTCATGGGATGGGGTATTCCAAATTTCCCAGGCCTTTTCTGCCTGACCGATCAGCATGTCGTAACCATTACGAATAGCCGCACCTTGTTCTTGACCTCGCCTTAAAAATTCGGTAAGAGCTGGGTTGTAAACCAGATCGAACAGAAAATGCGCAGGTGTGAGTGTTTCGTAAGGGATCGCCGGGCAACCGGTTACTTTGGGAAAGGTGCCCAGGGGTGTGGCATTGATGATCAGTTTGTGTGTCTCCATCACTTCCGGAGTCAACTCGGAGTAGGTTAAACGATTGTCTCCACTTTGACGGGAAACGAACGAGAAAGGAATCCCCAGTTTTTTTAAAACGTATGCTACCGCTTTCGATGCCCCACCTGTGCCTAAGATTAATGCATCAGGGCGCTTGTTTCCGATCAGTTCTAGCAACGATTTCTGGAATCCATAGGCATCTGTGTTGTAACCGAACAGTCCCTTGGGCGTGATTTTTACGCAGTTGACTGCACCGATTTCTCGGGCTTCACCTCCCAGATCTGTAAGATAGGGGATGATCTCCTGTTTGTAGGGAATCGTTACGTTGAAGCCGCACAGTTCGGGATGATTTTCCAGCATGGCTGGTAATTCGAGAATAGACTCCAGCGGAAAGTTTCGGTATTCGCATTCGGGCAGATGTTCCTGTTGGAATTTATCCGCGAAATAGCGCGCTGAAAAGGAGTGCCCCAAAGGGAAACCGATCAGACCGTACAATCGTTTCATTGGATGATGTATTTAACTGCCACAAAACTTCCGATGAGCAGGACGGTGAAGGCGATGGCCAACCAATTGAAGTATTTGTCGATAAATACTTTGATCGGGGCGCCGTATTTCCAGATTAACCAACCAAACAAGAAGAATCGGAGTCCTCGACTGACCACAGATGCGATGATAAACATCGGAATGTTGAGTTTGAAAACACCGGCTGTAATAGTGATTAGTTTATAAGGGATTGGGGTGAATCCGGCAGTAAATACGACCCAGAAGTTGTACTGGTTATAAATGGCGCTGATGTGTTCGTACTCTTCGTGGGTAAATCCGGGGATAATTCGGAAGAAGAAGTTGGCAACAGCTGTAAATTCGCCATCAGGGGTGAGCCATAGGTAGTGGCCGATCGCATAGCCTGCCATCGCCCCTAAAACGGATCCGAGTGTACAGATGAATGCGTAGCGGAATGCTTTGGTTGTACATCCTAAGCAAAGGGCAATCAATAACACATCGGGGGGGATAGGAAAAAAGCTGGATTCAACGAATGCCAAAATGAATAGAGCAGTGCCTCCCCAGCGGCTATCGGCCCATTTTAAGATCCAATGATAGAGACGTTTCAACATGATGTAGTGTGATTTTGTGGATTTGCTTGAAGGAGTATCCTGGATGGCAAACATCCGCAAAGATACTGTTTTCTTGGTAGATTCAAATAGAGGGTGAGTATTTACAAGTGGAAGGTAGAGAATGAATAAATGGGATAACGCTTAGAGGCAAAAGTTGAAGATGCTTATATAAACGGTAATCCAATAAGGGGGACAGAGCTTATCCGTAAATAGTAGTGTATTTGATGTTTGCATTTTGCATTTGTGTGATGTGCTTTGGAGTGTTGCCGTATGGAGTGTAATGAATTACGCGTCTATATGCAAATCCATAGGGAATATAGTTGAAATTGCGGATGTAATTTCGTATTTTTGAAAGAATGAAATGTAACCTTCGTTTAGAAAATATGGTATCTGAATAGTGATTGGCTGATACTAAATAGTTGCAATTTCCTCTGTATGTAGTATCGTCATGCATGGATGAAGCAAAGATAATATGTAATTCTGGACGTGTTATGGTGATAATCATTGCGTGGGGATTTGAACAAGTTGCTTTCAGGTACCAAGGTTTTCTTAAGAAGAGAAGTAGTGCCGGTCATTATATGGGATCATGAATAGCGGTAAAATTTTTGTGTTTTAACAGGATGTTTCGGAAGAAAACGTAAGAACGTAAAGTGAAATGATCGTATTCATGTTGAATCTTATGTATAATCAACAGTGTTGTCTAGAGTGGATGCATTGTGAAAAATGAGTGATGGCGAATCCGGTTTTGAGATTGATAATAGTTGTAGAATTATGAAAATAACCCTTTTACAAAGAGATATTGTATGGGCGGATCCTGAAGCGAATATGTGCAAAAATGCACAATTACTTTCGGATAATGCCGGTGCTGATTTGTATGTGTTCCCGGAGATGTTCTCGACAGGGTTTTGTACACAGCCGGAGGGAATTGCTGAGCCAGCACCTTCGCAGACACTCGAATGGATGAAACAGCAGGCAACCCAATCAGGAGTAGCCCTCGCTGGAAGTGTTGCTGTAACGGATGAGGGACGATATTATAACCGGTTTTATTTTGTGACTCCGGATGGAGAGGTGGTGCAATATGATAAAAAACATCTTTTCACATTTGGAGGGGAACATTTGAGGTTTACACCGGGCAGAGAGCGTGTTGTGATCACGTATAAAGGAGTGAGAATTCTGCCACAGATCTGTTATGACTTGCGTTTCCCGGTATGGACACGGAACCGAGGTGATTATGATATGATCATTTATGTGGCAAGCTGGCCGAAACCCAGAACAAATGCATGGCGTCAGCTGTTGCGGGCACGTGCTATCGAGAATCAGTGTTACGTTGCTGGAGTGAATAGATGCGGCCATGATCCTTACTGTGAATACGAGGGCGGAACAGTGATCCTTGATCCGTATGGCCAGGTGATGGCGGAGTGTCCAGACGGTGTCGAAAGTCAAATCAGTGCTGAAATTGATTTGGAGAAGCTGGATGATTTCCGTAAGAAATTTCCAGTGCTTGACGATGCTGATGATTTTGTGATCACTCCATCCCTATAGCGCCAGTTTAGTTTTGAAACAATAGAGATTTTAATTTACACATATGACACAGATTAAATTATTACTTGGCGATGAAGCGATAGCTGAAGGAGCCTTGCAATCGGGACTGAAGGGCGTGTATGCCTATCCCGGTACACCAAGTACGGAAATCACAGAATATATACAGCATGCTGCCATATCCAAAGAGAACGGTATTCACTGTACGTGGAGCTGCAACGAGAAGACGGCTATGGAGGCGGCCCTGGGTATGTCTTATGCCGGATGCAGAAGTATGGTTTGTATGAAACATGTCGGCATGAATGTGGCTGCCGATGCGTTTGTCAATGCGGCCATGACGGGCGTGAACGGCGGATTGGTAGTGGTTGCAGCCGATGATCCTTCGATGCATTCTTCACAAAATGAGCAAGATTCTCGCTTTTATGGGAAATTTGCGATGATTCCGATTCTTGAGCCTTCGACGCAACAAGAGGCCTACGAGATGATCCAATATGCCTTTGAACTGTCTGAGACGGAGAAGCTACCGGTGTTGATGCGAATCACTACTCGATTGGCCCATTCACGTGCTGCCGTAAATGTCAAGACAACAAAACCGGAGATTGCCAGAAAACCGGTTGCCGATGAGCCTGCCTCTTGGGTTTTGCTTCCGGCCAATGCTAAACGAAAAAATAACGCCTTGACGGCCAAACAATCCTATTTGGAAAAATTGTCGGGCGAAACGTCATTTTTCAAGACAACTTTGGCCGAACAGAGTAATGGCGTTGGAATCATTACCTGCGGTACGGGATACAACTATGTAATGGAAAACGATGCTCTGAAAGCGGGCTTCCATATAATGAAAATTTCGCAGTATCCGGTTCCGGCGGAGAAGGTGCGGGAGTTTGCCAAATTGTGCAAAGAGATCTTGATTGTTGAAGATGGACAACCTTTCCTTGAGGAGCAGGTGCGAGGTATTCTCGGAGGTGATTACACGATTAAAGGTCGGTTGACCGGCGCTCTGCCCCGAACGGGAGAGTTGAATCCGGACCATGTGGCTGTGGCTTTGGGGATGAAAAATACCCCGGCTTTCTCGATTCCGGAGGGAATTGTGCCGAGACCACCTGCACTGTGTCAGGGTTGTGGGCACAGGGATGTCTATATTGCCCTCAATAAGGTGCTTGCCGACTATCCCAATGCTAAGGTGTTCGCCGATATCGGATGTTATACGTTGGGTGCATTGCCTCCATTCTGTGCTATTGATACCTGTGTGGATATGGGTGCCTCGATCACGATGGCGAAAGGTGCTGCGGATACCGGACTCTATCCGGCCGTTGCAGTGATTGGTGACTCGACTTTTACCCATAGCGGTATGACAGGTCTGCTGGATGCTGTTAATGACAAGGCTAATATTACCGTTGTGATTTCGGATAATTTGACCACGGCAATGACCGGCGGTCAGGATTCGGCCGGAACCAGCAAATTCGAGGCGATTTGCATTGCATTAGGCGTTGAGAAGGATCACGTACGGGTGGTTGTGCCGCTGCCGAAGAATATGGAGGAGATCACCAAGACGATCAAGGAGGAATTGGTGTATAAGGGCGTTTCGGTGATTATTCCGCGACGTGAGTGCATCCAGACTTCGGCAAGAAAAAAACGTGTAGAACTGTCAAAACGCAATGAGGAGGAAACGAAATGAAAAAAGATATAATTCTTTCTGGAGTGGGGGGGCAAGGTATCCTCTCCATAGCGACCATTATCGGAGACGCTGCAACCAAAGCCGGGCTGAACTTGAAGCAGGCGGAAGTTCATGGAATGAGTCAGCGTGGAGGTGAAGTTGAATCGGGTCTGAGACTTTCGGATACGGAGATCTATTCGGATTTGGTACCCCTGGGATCGGCCGATATGATTTTGTCGATGGAGCCGATGGAGGCGCTTCGTTATCTGCCATTCTTGCACCCTGATGGGTATGTGATCACCTCATCGTCTCCGTTCAAGAATATTTCGAACTATCCGGAAGAGAAGGTCCAGGCGGCCCTTGCCAACCTGAAAAATGTGGTCACCATCGATTTGGATCAGATCACTAAAGAACATGCGATGCCCAAATCGGCCAATGTGGTGCTGTTGGGAGCTGCTGCTCGTTTTATCGGGATTTTGACCCCGGAACAGATTGAGGCGAGTATCCGCAACATCTTCGCATCGAAAGGGGAGAAGATCGTTGAGATGAATTTGAAGGCATTTGAAATCGGGCAGGAGTATGGCAGCAGATAATAAAGTGTTTTCCAAAGAGCTGGTGGCTGAGATCGTGGATCAATTGAAGATTGCCGATCTGGAGAATGCCACCATTGGCGAGGTGTTGCTGGTTGCCTCCGCACTGGAGCAGAGAACTGGTATTCCCTTTATTCGGATGGATCAGGGTTCTCCGGGACTCCCTCCCAATAAAATCGGTATCGAAGCCGAGAAGGCGGCTTTGGATAGCGGTATAGTGTCGCAATATCCGGCAGCGGCCGGCGTAGCGGAGTTGAAAGAGCAGGCTTCGCGATTTGTGAAAGCCTTTCTGGATATTGATATCAGTGCCAGAGCTTGTATTCCTACGACGGGTGGTGTGGCAGCTTCGTTTGCCTCATTTATTGCCAGCACGCAGCGAATCGAGGGTAAGAATAAAGTGTTGTTCATTGATCCCGGTTTTCCGATCCAGAAGTCGCAGTTGAAGATTTTGGGGATCGACTGGGTGTCGTTCGATATTTACAATTTTCGGGGCGAGAAGCTGCGTCAGAAATTGGAGTCCATCATGCAATCGGGTGAAATCGCTGCTATTGTCTATTCCAACCCGAACAATCCGGCTTGGATCTGTCTCGATGAGTCTGAGCTGAAAATTATCGGCGAACTGGCAGATAAATATGATGCTATCGTGATGGAGGATATGGCCTATTTCTGCATGGATTTCCGTAAGAATTTGGGACGCCCCTTCGAGCCACCCTATCCGCCAACGGTTGCCAGATATACGGACAACTATATTCTGATGCTTTCTTCTTCGAAGATTTTCAGTTATGCCGGTCAACGTATGGCATTGGCTTGCGTCTCCGACAAGCTGTTTGACAAACATTATGAGGCTTTGGCCAACCGTTACGGGGATTCGGGAATTTTCGGACAGACGTTTATTGCCTCTATCCTCTATATGATTACGAGCGGCTGCACAACCTCGACTCAATTTGCTTATGCAGAGATGTTGCAGGCGGCATGTGATGGTGATATCGATTTTGTGGCCGATACGCACGTGTATGCCGATCGGGCCGAAAAGATGAAGAAGATTTTTGTGGATAACGGTTTTCATATCGTGTATGATTATGATGTCAACCAAAAGGTTGGAGACGGATTCTTCTTTACACTTGGCTATGGCAAGATGAGTGGCGGTGAGCTGCTTAAAGAGTTGCTGTATTATGGTGTCAGCAGTATCAGTTTGGGAACGACTGGTAGTGACCAAAGTGGTATCCGGGCTTGCACTTCCAGAATGAGAGAGGATCTTTATCCGGTACTGCAACAGCGAATGGAATGGTTTAGAAAAGATCATCCGTTTGAAGATTAATTAACAGATGCGAGATCGTCTAAAAGACGACACATCCAACTTAAATGAATTTAAACTTAGCGAACTCTTATGGGGATGATCTGGAATAAGAGCAAAGAGTGTATGAGTCGGGACGAGATGTCCGCCCTGCAGGGTAAACGGTTGCACAAACTGGTGGAACTGGTCTATCACAATGTGCCGTTTTACAGAGCGAAGATGCAGGAGCGGGATCTTTGTCCGGACGACATTCAAAGCATTGAGGATATCACAAAGCTTCCTTTTACCACCAAACAAGATCTTCGGGACAACTATCCGACGGGCCTTCAGGCTGCGAATCAGTCTGAGATTGTCCGGATTCATGCATCGTCGGGAACTACGGGTAATCCGACCATTGTCGGCTATACACGCCGGGATTTGGAGATATGGAGCGAGAGTGCGGCCCGTGCATTTACCGCTTATGGTGTAACGCGTAATGATATCTTTTCGGTTGGTTATGGTTACGGCCTCTTTACAGGAGGTCTCGGCGCTCATTACGGCGTTGAATATGTGGGTGCGACTGTCATTCCTACCTCTACAGGTAATACTGAAAAATTGCTTCGTTTGTTGAGGGATTTGAAAATTACCGGCATAGCTTGTACCCCATCTTATGCTCTTTATGTAGCCGATGCCATGGATAAACATGGAATGACCAAAGATGACATCTGTCTCAAAATCGGCGCATTCGGAGCAGAACCGTGGACCGAGAATATGCGTAAAGAGATTGAGACCCGCCTCGGACTGCAGGCTTATAATCTATATGGTTTGAGTGAGATTATCGGTCCGGGTGTCTCTTATGAGTGCCAGTGTAAAAATGGTTCCCATATTTCGGAAGATCATTTTTATCCCGAAATTATCAATCCGGACACATTGGAACCACAGCCATACGGTACAACCGGAGAGTTGGTATTTACCACCCTGACCAAAACGGGAATGCCGTTGTTGCGGTATCGGACCAAAGATTTGACCTCTCTGATTGGCGAGAAGTGTGAGTGCGGTAGGACAAATGTCAGGATGACTCGGATTATCGGCCGCAGTGACGATATGTTGATTATTCGCGGTATTAATATTTTCCCGTCGCAGGTTGAAAGTGTTATTCTCGGTATGCCGGAGTTTGAGCCGGTTTATATGCTGGTTGTTGATCGGGTGAATAATCTTGATACATTGCAAGTTCAGGTGGAGGTTCGCAGAGATTACTTCAGTGATGAACTTGGAGCCATGTTGCAACTTCGTAAACGCCTTGCCGACAAATTGAAGAGTGTACTCTCTATCAGTGCTGATGTCAGGTTAATGGAGCCCAATTCCATTCCAAGATCAGAAGGAAAGAGCGTGAGAGTGATCGATAAGAGACATTTAAAATAACAGGATTATGACGATTAAGCAGATTTCAGTTTTCCTGGAGAATAAGAGCGGCCGTCTGAATGAGGTGGCGCGTGTGTTGGCTGCCAATCAGATCAATATGTTGGCTTTTTGTATTGCAGAAACAACAGATTTCGGTCTGATGCGCCTGATCGTGAAAGAGGTGGATAAAGCTGTTGAAGTTTTGCGCAATGCAGGCTTTGCTGTGATATTGACGGATGTGATTGCCATTCACTGTTCCAACCAGCCTGGATCATTATCCAAGATTTTGGAGAGTTTGGCTGAAGAGCATATTTTTATCGAGTACATGTATGCGTTTGCACAGTCAGAGAGGGCTGATGTGATCATTAATCCAAACGATTTGGAAAAGTGTATTCGTGTGCTGCAAGAAAAACATCCGGATATCTTGTAATCTGATTGAATCCGGTCACAACATCCCTTAGATTTTGTATCAAAGAGTATCCTTGTGACTCGATTTTATCGCTATTTGAGATTGCTGAGATTCTTCATTTAGAGGAGAAAGTTAAGCCATGCTTTATAAGTATCTCATTTGCTGGTAGTCAGAATGTTTTTTAGTTTGATAACTTCAGTTAGTTTAACATGAAGTGAGTGCTCATATAGAGTTTTATAAACATATTTAGCAAAAACGTAACCCAGTCATCATGGATAGTCGTTATTTCCAACCCGAAATCGAAACTATGAAACGAGCCGATTTAGAGGCTCTTCAGATAAAACGACTTAAGGAGAGTATTCGCATTGCTCTTCAAAGCCCATTTTATAAAACACGTTTTGGAGAGATGGGAATTACTCCCGATAGTATCCGCAGTTTGGAAGATCTCCAAAAACTTCCTTTTACAACCAAAAATGATTTGCGGACTCATTATCCATTTGGGTTGGTGGCCGCTCCAATGAGTGACGTCGTTCGGTTGCACTCTTCCAGCGGTACGACGGGTAATCCGACTGTTATATGCCACTCTCAGCACGATTTGAACCAGTGGGCAAATCGGGTTGCTCGGTGTCTGTATATGGTTGGGGTGCGAAAAGATGATGTTTTTCAGAATACTTCTGGCTATGGTATGTTTACAGGAGGTCTTGGTTTCCAGTATGGAGCTGAGCTGTTGGGGGCGTTGACGGTTCCAGCTGCAGCAGGTAATACCATTCGCCAGATCAAGTTTATTCGTGATTTCGGAACTACGGCCATGCATGCTATTCCGAGCTATGTTTTCCGGCTGTATGAGGTGATGCAGGAGTTGAATATTGATCCGCGTAAGGATACCAAATTAAAGACATTGGTGATTGGTGCGGAACCCCATACGGATGCTCAACGTAGAAAAATTGAAGAAATTTTGGGTGTCAAAGCTTACAATAGCTTCGGTATGTCTGAAATGAGTGGGCCGGGTGTTGCGTTCGAGTGTACGGAACAGAACGGGTTGCACTTGTGGGAGGATAGTTATATTATGGAAATTATCAACCCCGATACATTGGAACCGGTTCCTGATGGGGAGGTTGGTGAGCTTGTTTTGACGACACTCGACCGTGATGCGATGCCGTTGATTCGTTATAGGACTCGTGATTTAACCCGTATTATTCCAGGAGAGTGTCCTTGTGGACGTACTCATCGCAGAATTGATCGCCTGAAAGGTCGCAGCGATGATATGTTTATCGTTAAGGGTGTCAATATCTTCCCGATGCAGATCGAAAAGATTTTGATGCAGTTCCGAGAGTTGGGTGCCAACTATCTGATCACGGTTGATACGGTCAACAACAACGATGAGGTGATGGTAGAAGTGGAGTTGAGTGATCTGTTTACCGATGATTATTCTCAGCTTCAGGGGTTAACCCGTGAGATTACCCGTCAGCTCAAAGATGAGATTCTGCTGACACCAAAAATCAAACTGGTGGACAAAGGGACGCTTCCGCAATCGGAAGGGAAAGCGGTTCGTGTTAAGGATTTGCGAAAAAATAAGTAATATTAGCGGTTATGATGATCAAACAATTATCGGTATTCCTGGAGAATAAATCAGGTCGTTTGAATGAAGTCCTCGATATTTTGGGACAGGCTGATATTCGTATTATTGCGGCGACTGTAGCTGATACCTCGGAGTATGGAATTTTACGATTGATTACCTCGGATACAGCCAGTGCTTATGAAGTTTTGAAGGAACATCGGGTAAGTGCTCAGCAAAGTGATGTCGTAGCGTTGACCTGTAACTCCAAAGCTGGTGTTTTTGCCTCTCAAATTAACTCGTTTGCAAAAGAGGGGCTCTCTATTGAATATATGTATTGTTTCTCGATTCGCGATAAAGCCTTTTTGATTTTGCGAACAAGTGACAATGCTCGTGTAGATGAGATTGCTCAGCACTATGGATTGAGTATCATTACCGAACAAGAGTTGCTTCAACTTTAGTTGAAGTGTTGACGCTGTACTGATTAATCCCTACGGCTATGAAACGATCCGACTGCCTCCTGGTGCTTCTATTGTGTGCCGTTGTTTGCCTGTTTGAGTTTATTGCTCCATTACGTGATGGATATATGCAGGCCAATGCGGCCCATCCTTATTGGATGGCTTTTCTGAAATTTGCAATTTTGGCAACATTGGGGGAGATGATTGGGCTGCGGATCAAAACTGGGTCCTATAATGAGCCTGGATTTGGAATATTACCCCGTGCAGTGGTTTGGGGCTTGTTGGGAATGTGGATTGCGGTTGCTTTGAAGACGTTTGCTGCCGGAATTCCCCATTTTCTACAGAGCTTAGGTGTGGATCAGGCTGTAGAGGCCATGAAAGGTCCTTTAAGTGTGGAGAAGGTGCTCTGTGCGTTTGTGATTAGTGTGATGATGAATACGACCTTTGGTCCCGTGTTCATGACTGTTCACAAAGTGACAGATACACATATCTTAAATTGCGGAGGGTCGTTGAGAGCTTTGGTTACGCCGATACCTTTCGGAGAAATTTTGTCAGGCCTGAATTGGAAAGTACAGTGGGGTTTTGTTTTCAAAAAGACGATACCGTTGTTTTGGATTCCGGCACATACAATCACCTTTTTATTGAAGCCACAATATCAGGTCCTGTTTGCTACGTTGTTGGGTGTCGCTTTGGGTATTTTCCTTTCAATAGCGGCGATCGCTAACCGAAAAGCTAATTAATTCACTATTAGATTGTGCTGAAGGTGGGTGCTGCTGAAATGTGCAGTATATGGTGTGGTGTGTCTTTGAACATAATCTGTTATTGTGATACTGATCGGGACGATGTGTCAGTTGTGTCGTTTGCAGTCATATTCTATAATTGAACATTGAAAAGTTTGTAGGCGTATTTTCTATCTGAATCCTGTACCCCTTCCTGGAAACCATTGCAGCCTTGACGGCTTGGCAATCACATAACTAAATAGATGTGACATGGGAGAACTTGTGCAAATTTTCCGTTTATACTGAAAATCTGCATAATGGTTCATGTTGAATAGTATTAGTGTGCTTTAAGATACCGGGTGGAAGGATGAACGTTGTCACGGAAGATAGTCATCCAAGATGCCTCCACCAAGCACTAAATCATCTTGATAGATAACTACGGGTTGCCCTTTGGCTGGAGCCCATGCTGGACAGTCAAGTTCGATTCGCAGCATTTGAGGCAATATGGTCGTCGAATCACGATTGGTACATTCTGTATTGGCGATCTTTGCATCTGGTACTTCTATGGCAGGGTAGGGATACATATGTGCTGTACCGTTGGGGTTACGTCCAATGCCTCGTATGATAACACGCAATGAATTCGATGTAAATAGCTTTTGAGGGTTAGGTGAGTGCCATTCACGCAGAATTAAGGTGTGGTAAAATAAAGAGGCGGGATCTCCGACAATGATCCGATTGTGAAGCGAATCGATAGCGGTGACGGCAACACCTTTAAGCATGGTGTCCAACCCTCGTTTTTGCCCGATTGTGTAGTTCGTATATCCGGAGTGTTGTCCTACGATCTGTCCGTGGCAATCGACAATCTCTCCTGTCCCGATTGGGGGTAATTCACGTTGTAAAAAATCCCGGTAATCCGCTCCGTGTAAAAAACAGATTCCCATACTTTCGCGTTGGGCGTTTTTTTTCTGTGGTGTGTTGTACAGAGTCTTGATTTCGCTTTTGATTTGATCTCCCATCGGAGTCAGAGCTATGGATAGACAGCTTTGAGGAACACCCCACAAATAGTATGATTGATCTTTAATCGGGTCAATCGCTTTGCGGACATAGTAGATGCTCTGTTCGCGATGAATCCGGAAGTAGTGGCCGGTGGCAATATGGTCGAATCCTTGTTGTTGAGCCAGATTGTATAGTGCATCCCATTTGATTTGCGGATTGCAACGTGTGCATGGCGCTGGCGTCTCTCCTCGACGATATCCGTCAATAAAGTAGTCAATGATCTCTTGACGAAAGCGACCCTTTGTGTCCAAAATTTGCAGTGGCAAGTTGAGCTTTGTAGCTCCTTTGCGTGCCTTGTCAAGCAGTTCGAGATTTCCCGTTGTGTCGAGGGTGACGAGGTGAACGTCATATCCTTGTTCTCGTAGGATTATAGCAGCGGCGGTACTGTCTATACCGCCGCTGAATCCTAATAGAACACGTTTTTTTGTTTTATGTGTGTAATCTGCCACCTTTCTGCAAAATGGTTAAGAGTGATGAAAATTGTTCTGGAAACGGTCGAATTAGATGGAGTCACTTAGCGCTTTGACCATTATGCATACAGTTCACCTGGCTTTGGTGAAAAACACAAGTCTACCCTTTTCAACGTCCAGTAGGTTTCGCCCCAATCTTCCAATTTTTATTTATGGGTGAATCGTGCCATCCGGATCGCCATATTGATCCCAATTTTTGAGAACGTCAAATGCTTTGTCGAAAGTTTCGTCAAATTCGGCGTTCATGATGATGTAGTATTCGTTGATTCCCCACAATTTTTGCGCGATTAGAGCCTTGAGTTGTGCACGGATCAGTCGTGCTGAGCGGTCGAATTCAGTCTGGTTGAATTCTATGTCGCGTTGAGTGGCCAATTCTGTCAACTCGGACAACATCTTGTCCGTTACTTGAAAATCGCGATTGAAGGTCTCGAATGTCGGATACTGTTTGGCCAATTTGTCACGGTTTCGATCCATGTAGGAAACCGCATATTCGTTCAACAGCCCTTTGCGAACCATGCTGGTCAAATAGTTCGAATACTCTGTGGTGTCGTATTGAACCAAAATGTCGGGTGTAATTCCACCGCCTCCATACACAGTCCGTCCGCTCCGTAGCGTTTTGAACATCAACGTTGAGTCAACCGACACTGAATCTTCAAGACTTTCGAACCGTTTGAAGAAGTCCTCTTCATAGCCTTTCAGATCTCCATTGTGGTATGGACGTTGAATGACACGTCCAGTTGGGGTATGGTAACGTGCGACCGTCAAGCGTACGGCCGAACCGTCCATCAGAGGAATCTGTTGTTGTACGAGTCCTTTGCCGAAAGTCCGACGTCCAATTATCAAAGCTCTGTCCCAATCTTGCAGTGCCCCGGATACAATTTCGCTGGCTGAGGCCGATGTCTCGTTTGTAAGTACGATAACTTTGCCTTTCAAGAACTCTCCGTTGTGAGTAGCACGAGCTTCATCGTGCGGAATACGCATCCCCTCCATGGAAACAATCAGATTGCTTTTAGGCAGGAAGAAATTGCTCAATTCAATAGCCTGTCCGAGCAGTCCGCCACCATTGCTGCGCAGGTCGAGAATCAGCGCATCGATCGGTTGCAATTTCTGGTATGCTTCCAGGAACTCCTTGAAGGTGTTGTTGGCAAATCGGTTGATGCGGATATAGCCGGTTGTAGAGTCCACTTTGTAGGCTGCATCGACTGTGTAGATCGGAATATCGTCACGAACGATGGAGAAATCCAATGTGTCGGGTTCCCCATGTCGAACCACCCCGATGTCGATGCGAGTTCCTTTGGGGCCACGTAAAATTTTGGGCACATCCAGCAGTTTGGTGCCTACGATACTTTTCCCGTCTGCCGATACAATGCGGTCGTTGGGCAGTAGCCCGACCTGTTCCGAAGGACCTCCGGCGATCACATTGACTACGATAACCGTATCGTTCAGGATGTTGAATTCAATTCCGATTCCACTGAAAGAGCCTTCTGTGAACATCTCTTCGGACTCCTTCATCTCCTCTTGCGTGAGGTATGTAGAGTGGGGGTCGAGTTGCAACAACATGGCTTGTATGGCCTTTTCGACCAATTGATCGTTGTGCAGGGTGTCCACATAAGTCCCGTTCAGATAACGGTAAAATTGATTCAACTTCTGCAGTTGAAACATGGGGTCCTCTTTGACCTTCGGATCCACTTCCGGCAGACGGGGTTGTGCCGCTATTTCGGTACAACTCCATCCCAAGAGTAGAGCGAAGATGCCATATTTCAGTTTACGGGTCATCTTATTTGATCAAATTTAACAGTTCAGTTTGAGCGACTTTGGTTTGCTCGCCCGTTGTCATATTTTTGAGGGTTGCCGCACCTTCTGCCAATTCATCGCTACCAATGATTACCACATAAGGAACGCCACGACGATTGGCATATTCCATCTGTTTTTTCATTTTGGCGCTTTCCGGGTAGATCTCGCATGCAATATCTGCCTGCCGCAATTGCTGCATCACCTTCAGAGCGGCCAGCTCCTCCTCTTTGCCGAAATTGAGCAGTAATACTCGGGTGGTCCCTTTGGTTTCGGCGGGGAAGAGGTTCAGACCGGTCATCACGTCATAGATACGATCAGCTCCGAATGAGATACCTACACCGGACATGTTCGGCATTCCGAATATGCCGGTCAGGTCGTCGTATCGTCCACCGCCGCAGATACTGCCGATGGCAAAATCTTTAGCCTTCACTTCGAAGATTGCTCCGGTATAGTAGTTCAATCCACGTGCCAACGAAAGATCGAGCTCAATTTCGAGCGGAATATTGAGAGCATCCGTATATCCGAAGATGGTCTCCATCTCTTCGATGCCTTTGAGACCAGTTTCGCTTGCACCGATTGCTTCGCGCAATTTGCTAAGTTTTTCGCTGTTGCTGCCGCTCAACGAAAGGATCGGTTGCAGTGCTTGGACTGCCTCTTCGGAGATTCCTTTGTCGCGCAACTCTTCATTGACCGCCTCGAGACCGATTTTCTCCAATTTATCGATGGCAATGGTGATATCCATCATTTTATCGGCATGCCCGATCGTTTCGGCAATGCCGTAAAGGATCTTTCGGTTGTTCATTTTGAGCACCACAGCGATACCCAATTTCGCAAACACCTTCTGTACAATGTCGATTAACTCTACCTCGTTGATCAGGCTGCGGCTTCCGATCACATCCACGTCACACTGATAAAATTCGCGGTAGCGTCCTTTTTGAGGACGGTCTGCACGCCATACGGGTTGAATCTGATAGCGTTTGAACGGGAACGAGATTTCACTTTGGTGCTGAACCACATATCGGGCAAAGGGAACGGTCAAGTCATATCGCAGCCCCTTTTCGCAAATTTTGGTTGAAAGGGCGTTACTGCCAGCTTCGAGCTGTTCAGAGGTGATACCATTCAGATAATCTCCCGAATTAAGGATTTTGAACAGTAGTTTGTCTCCCTCATCGCCATATTTTCCTAGCAGGGTCGAGAGATTTTCCATGGCGGGCGTCTCCAGTGGCATAAAGCCGCAAGTGCGGAAGACGCTCTTTATTGTATCGAAAATGTAGGTGCGTTTGATCATCTCCTCGGGGCCGAAATCACGGGTCCCTTTGGGTATGGATGGTTTTTGTGCCATGATAGTGAATGTATGATTAGGCTAAAAGTTTACGATATTTCACGCGATGAGGTACGGTGTCCCCGAGGCGTTTGCGTTTATTCTCTTCGTATTCGCTGTAGCTGCCCTCGAAGAAGACCACTTGTGAATCCCCTTCGAAAGCGAGGATGTGTGTGGCGATACGGTCGAGGAACCAACGGTCGTGCGAGATCACGACGGCACAACCCGCAAAGTTGTTCAGACCCTCTTCCAACGCCCGGAGAGTATTAACATCGATGTCGTTGGTCGGCTCATCGAGCAACAGGACGTTCCCTTCCTCTTTGAGGGCGAGGGCCAGATGCAGACGATTCCGCTCACCTCCCGACAGCATGCCGCACTTCTTCTCCTGGTCGGTTCCACTGAAGTTGAAGCGTGAAACGTAGGCCCGGGCATTGATGCTGCGACCGCCGAGCTGAATCAACTCGCTATCCTGAGAGATGACCTGATAAACGGTCTTTTCGGGGTCAATCGATGCGTGTTGCTGATCAACGTAAGCCAATTTGACGGTTTCGCCGATTTTAAATGTACCGCTGAGTGGTTTTTCGATACCCATAATCAGCCGGAAAAGTGTCGTTTTACCTACGCCGTTAGGACCAATGACACCGACAATGCCGGCTGGGGGAAGCGAGAAGTTGAGATGTTCGTACAGCAGACGATCCCCATAGCCCATTGATACATCCTGAGCCTCGATAACCACATCACCCAACCGAGGTCCATTCGGAATGAAGATTTCGAGTTTCTCCTCTTTCTGTTTGGTATCTTCGTTCAGCATCTTGTCGTATGCGGCTAGACGAGCCTTGCTCTTGGCATGACGGGCAGAGGGAGCCATACGTACCCACTCCAACTCCCGTTCGAGTGTCTTGCGACGTTTGCTCTCCTGTTTCTCCTCGAGAGCCAAGCGGTTGGATTTCTGTTCCAGCCAGCTGCTGTAATTGCCCTTCCAAGGAATACCTTCGCCTCGATCCAATTCGAGAATCCAACCAGCAACCTTGTCGAGGAAGTAGCGGTCGTGTGTAACGGCAATAACGGTGCCTTTATACTGTTGCAAGTGTTGTTCGAGCCAATCAATACTCTCAGCATCGAGGTGGTTAGTCGGCTCATCGAGCAGCAATACATCCGGCTCCTGCAACAGCAGACGGCAAAGAGCGACACGTCTCCGTTCTCCACCCGAAAGGTGTTTAACCAGTTGATCTCCGTCGGGACAACGCAGTGCATCCATAGCTCGTTCCAGGGTTGCATCGAGTTCCCAACCGTTTTTGTGGTCGATGGCTTCGGTCAGCTCTCCTTGACGTTCGATCAGTTTGGCCATCTGGTCGTCGTCCATAGGCTCCATGAATTTGGCGTTTACCTCTTCATATTCCTTGAGCAGGGCGACCACTTCGGCACAACCCTCTTCAACCACTTCACGGACCGTCTTGTTGTCGTCCAATTTCGGCTCTTGTTCCAGATAGCCGACCGTATATCCGGGAGAGAAGACCACTTCACCCTGGAAGTTCTGATCCAGTCCGGCGATAATCTTCATTAGTGTCGATTTTCCGGATCCGTTCAGACCGATAATGCCGATTTTGGCACCATAAAAAAACGAGAGGTAGATGTTGTTCAATACTTTTTTCTGGTTGGTGAAGGTCTTGCTGACACCCACCATCGAGAAGATAATTTTTTCGTCTGCCACAGGTTTAATTCCGTTTATGCGTTTGTCTATTTATCCTGATTCGTCCGCATCACACAAGTGGTGCGGACGAATCGGAAACTGTATCATGAACGATGAATCGAAATTATATATTGTTAGGGCTATACCTGTCCACAATAATACATGTTTGCATTCGATTCATCTTTCCAAATCCATGACGAACTAAAGTCGTGTTTTTGATAGCGGTTTTATTGTTCGTCTTTATGGAATTGCCACAAGAGCGGGATGTTGAATCCACTTCTTGTCAAAGGATTTGAAAACAAATTTTTTATCTCAAAGAGCCTATTTCAACAAAGAATTAGGATCGAGATTGGCACTTTCAATGTCTTTGAAATATTTGTAGGTGCCCACCTTGAGTTCATCGGTTGCATCTTCGTCACAGACGATGATACCGGCTGGATGCAGCTGCAAGGCGCTGATTGTCCATTGATGGTTGTATGCTCCTTCAACACCTGCAGCCAGTGCACGTGCTTTGTTGTGTCCCATGGTGAGAATCATTACTTCACGAGCAGCCATGACAGTTCCTACACCGACAGTCAGAGCTGTTTTTGGAACCAGTTCTGTGTCACCGCCGAAGAAACGAGAGTTGGCAATAATTGTATCTTTGGTCAATGTCTTGACGCGAGTGCGTGAGTTGAGCGAAGAAAAAGGTTCGTTAAATGCCAAATGGCCGTCAGGACCGATGCCGCCCATAAACAGATCGATGCCACCTGCCTCTGCAATACGCTGCTCGTAAGATGCGCATTCTGCTGCCAAATCCGGTGCGTTCCCATTGAGGATATTGACATTTTCAGGTTTGATGTTGATGTGGCTGAAAAAGTTATTCCACATGAATGAGTGATAGCTTTCGGGATGCTCTTTGGGAATGCCTACATATTCGTCCATGTTGAACGTAATGACATTGGCAAACGATACGATCCCTTTTTCGCAATAGCGGATCAGGGCTTTGTATGTCCCCAGTGGGGTTGAACCTGTGGGAAGACCCAATACAAATGGTTTGTCGGTATGGGCCTGATGTTCATGGATGCGTTTCACTATGTAGGCCGCTGCCCATTCTGATACGCCTTTGCCGTCTGGCTGAATAATAAGTCTCATAGTTTTGTATTATTTATTTTTGTTTTTATTTGCCTGTGAATTATCACGATAAGATCAAAAAAACTGCAATCTCAAAGTGACAATTTTTGTTGGGTGTTGCTTTCGTTACTTTGATTCCATGATGGAGCATTCAAAGTTGTTGTGTGTAAAGCGTATTTCAAACGATGATTGTCCTCAAAAATGGAGCACAATCAGAATCATAAATCATTGGGTTAGACAATTTGACTCGGCAAACATCTATTCGTTTACTGGAGGTGTCACAATGTTCTATGTCGTATGTTGAAAATTTGCTCCACAGTAAAAGATACATTAAAATAGTCTGACAAATACCTCGATTGCCTGATATTCTGCCATACCCAATTTATCGTATAGAATAGCCGTATTCTGGTTTCTTTCTTCGGCACGTTGCCAGAATTCACGTTTATCTTCGCCGGGGAAGGGCATTACATCCTTTTGTGACAGGTGCTTGTAAACGGCGTGGCGTTTCTGCATTACCTCGTCGGGGCTCAATGGTACGGCCATATCGACCATATCGAGGCTCCACTCCTGCCATGCTCCACGGTACAACCACATGCGGCAATCTTTGAGCCACTCTTCGTTTTGTACCTTCTCAATAGCTGCCAATAAAGCCTCGATGCAGACACGGTGTGTTCCATGGGGGTCAGAAAGGTCACCGGCTGCGTATATCTGATGCGGTTTGACCTGTTGTAACAGATCGACAATGATTTGAATATCCTTGTCGGTGAGCATGCCCTTTTTTACACCTCCTGTTTCATAGAAAGGTAAGTTCAAGAAGTGAATATGTGATTCATCGCTCAGCCCCATTTGACGGCAGGCTGCTTTGGCCTCAGCACGACGGATCGCCCCTTTCAATCGACGTAATTCGACAGGCTCAGGTTCTCCTTTTTTCTTGTTGCGAATGATCTTTTCTATTGCTTTGTATTGATCACCAAGACCACACTCACGTGCCGTGTCCAGATTTTGCAATACCGTGTCATCTAAGACGGCAATGTTTCCAGAGGTTTGATATGCAACATGTACATCGTGGCCTTGATCAATCAAACGGATAAAAGTTCCTCCCATTGAGATGACATCATCATCGGGATGCGGACTGAAAATCAATACCCGTTTAGGATAGGGGGTTGCTCGTTCCGGACGGGTCGAATCGTCAGCATTGGGTTTTCCACCTGGCCAGCCTGAGATGGTGTGCTGCAAATCGTTAAATACCTGTATGTTGATGGTGTCGTAGGTCATGCCGGTCTCTTCGAGGAGCTGTCCCAGCCGGTTGTCGGTGTAATCTTGATAGGTGAGTTTCAAAATAGGTTTGTTTACCTTGCGGCACAACCACAGAACAGCTGTACGGATAAAACGCTCCGGCCATTCACAAGTTCCTACCAACCAGGGTGTTTTAACTCGGGTTAACTCTTGTGAAGCACCTTCATCGATAACGACTTCAATATTGGTGTGCTGCTGTAAACAGGTTGCAGGTGTAGTGATGTCTTCTTTGCCTTCAACAATCGCTTTGATAACATCGGCTTTATCTTCACCCCAAGCCATGAGAATGATTCGTTTGGCTTTGAGAATTGTACCGAGTCCCATGGTGATAGCCCGACGTGGAACGTTGTCAATGCCATAGAAAATTGAGGAAACGGCTTGACGACTTTCATTACCCAATGCAACCAAGCGGGTACGGGTGTTGGAATAGGTGCCCGGTTCGTTGAATCCGAGTTGGCCTTGTACACCGGTGCCGAGGAACAACAGGTCTAATCCGCCATACTCTTCGATTTTCGACTCATAATCGCGGCAGAAATCGGCTACTTTGTCTTGTGGTAATGTAGCATCGGGTATGTGGATGTTTTCAGGCAAAATATCTATGTGGTTCAACAGATTTTCGTGGATTATCCAGTTACGGCTCTGTTGTTCTTTAGGCGAAATAGGGAAGAATTCGTCAAGACTGAATACAACTACATTGCGGAAACTTAAGCCCTCCTTTTGATGAATGTCCACCAATGCACGGAATGTGCCGACAGGAGATTTCCCGGTGGTAATACCCAGAATGCAGAGCTCCCCGAATTTTTGTTTTTCGCGGATGCAACTTTCAATTTCGCGTGCGATATACATCGATCCGGCCTCTTCGGCAGGGAAGATGGTCGTATTGATTTTTTCGAATTTACGGATAATATCTTCAGGGTTAGCTCCTGGTTTGAGCCCTCCCGTTTTCTTCAGTTTGTAGTTTCTGGTTGCCATTTTCAAGATGTGTTAAAATAACCCTTAAAGATAGAAATAAACGCAAGAACTACCAAATTATAAGCTGATATGCGGGGCAAATTTTCTTTTAGACTGGTTGCGATAGATCAGTAATAGTGATGGGTTATGTTGTATGATAGATTCGGACAAAAGAGTTGCGTTCGGAGAATTTACATATGCAAACCATCAGGTTTCAGATATTTTATTTGTCTTTGGTGTCGTTAAATTAAAAATTGGGTAAAGTATTATGAGTTTGAGTCTCAAGTTGTGATAAAATTTATTGGATTTGATGCAAAATGTGCAATTATTCAATGCGAATGTGAGGGAAGGGTTGGCGCGCTGATGAAAATTTGTTAACTTAGGTTAAACATGTCTATGTGGTGTGTATTCACGGATGCGGAGTGTACTTTATATTATTCTCACGGTGCTGTTAGAGGTATCAACCCCAATTCTTTTCTCTTAAAAGTTGTTGCCATATGTATATCAAATTGATACAACCCCGAATGACCAAACGCCCCATGGATACAGAGCTTAAAATACGTATGTCTCCACCGTTGGGGCTGTATACGATCGCACGAATGTTTTCAGATGATCATACAGTAGTGGTTGAAAATGAGAATATAACGCCAATTGTATGGGATGATGCACCGGATGTAGTCGGTATTACGGTAACGGTCAATTTATTGCCTCGCGCTGTTGAAATAGCTCGCAAGTTTCGGGAACGTGGTTCAAAAGTGGTGGCAGGGGGTATTCATATTACTACGGCTCCGGAGACTGTTCCTGAAAATAGTTTTGATGCTCTTTGTATTGGACCTGCAGAACTTACCTGGCCACAAATTATCGATGACCTTGAACACGGGCGTTTGAAACGGGAATATCGCTGTAAGAGAAAATTTGTCGGCGAAGATATTGTTTCGCCGGCATATCATTTGATCTCGTCTGCAGATTACCTGTATTGCAACATTATCCATACGAGTCGGGGATGTCCATTCCGTTGCGATTTTTGTTACAATTCATCTACTGAAAGAGCCTATGTGTTACGTCCGGTTGAAGATGTGGTTGCCGAAATCAAAGCAATCGGACGGAGACATATTATGTTTATTGATGATAACTTCAATGGAAATCCACATTGGACTCGAAAACTGCTTGCTGCTATTCGACCATTGCATATTCGTTGGCATTGTGCAGTTTCGATCAATATAGCCAAAGATACAGAACTGCTTGATCTGATGCGTGATTGTGGCTGTATGGGGCTTTTTATCGGATTTGAAAGTATAAGTGGGGGCTCGATCGATAGTGTGCATAAAGTCCAGAATCATATCGATGAGTATGAACGTGCAATTAAAGAGATTCACGATAGGGGAATAATGATTAATGCAAGTTTTGTTTTCGGCCTTGATGAAGATACCCCTGAAACTTTCTCAAAAACATTGGATTGGATGGTTAAAAATAGAATCGAGACAGTGACTTCCCATATCTTGACACCTTATCCAGGTACGAAAGTTTATGAACAGATGCGAGCGGCAGGTCGGATTGTGAGTGAGGATTTGGCGCTTTACGATACGGCTCATGTTGTCTATACTCCGCGAAATCTTACTCCTGAGGAGCTTTACAACGGCTATTTGTGGATTTACAAAAAACTTTATTCTTGGCGAAATATTTTACGCAGGATGCCCAGGTCTCGTCATCAGATCCCCTCTTACTTGCTGTTTAATATTTTTTATCGCAAATACGGTCGTTTTACCGAGTGGCTTTGTAGGCTTTTAACGTATGAACGGATTGGCAAGATTGCGGATCGGAGTGTTATTTCCAGGTGGTTGCATTAGTATTCAGGAAGAGTATATGATAATTACATATATCTTCGTGCCAATGATTTGTGATTAAAAACAATGTTCTTTTTTTATTTTAATTATTTTTCTTGGCTTGTTGACCCGTTAGCTTCTGATAACATTTGTTGATATAGGGACTCGGCCTGCTGTATTATGCTAATGTAATAGGAATCATTTTTACTCTTGGAGATTTTAGCTCGTTTTTCCTTAGTTTCTAATGTGGAAATCAGAGGTATACACGTACCAGACTGATTAGTATAGAATACTTGTTTTACAGGGATGGTGTTGTTGACGAGTTTTTCTACCAGGATACATTCTGTACTTTCATAGGAGGTTAGATAGACGGCCGTTATGGCATTGGATATGTCTAAATAATCTAATTTGTTGCTTATAATCCTATATTCATTTTCTCCTTTCCAATCGATTTGTTTGGTAAAGAATATCTCTTGTCGATGAGTAATGATATAGTTCTCAATGTCTGTTATTGTTTTTAGGCCATTTGATAAGTATATGTCCTTATGTAGTACATTTTTGTATTTGACGGGAGCATGAAACATATCTTTTTGGTTTAAGGGCATTTTTGCATAATCAAACTCAATGCATACACCTCGTCTTTTGTCTCCATAATGTCCCCACATCATAGCTGACATGCATCCCTTGATATATGAATCATAATTCATTGACAAGCTGATCTGCTTGTATTTTGATCGCATGTCTTTATACGCAAAGATCATACAAACATTTTCGGATAACGGATGGATGGATTCACTGAGTTCCATCATGTCATTCACCCCTTCTGGTGCAGAGAAACGCAATTGTTTGGTCAGCCATATTTTTACAAATGTTTCAAATGAGGTGTAATGATATAATTTTTGCTTTTTTTCTTTCAGTGATAATTTGTGTCCAGGAAATCTTCCGTTGCTATTAAGTATAGATTTTGCTGTGTCTTTGCTCATAGTTATTCTATAAAATAAGAGCAATAAATTATTTTATTAAAAAGACAAAAAGCGACTTAAAAGCCGCTTTTTGTGAGTATTACCCGTATTTAGAGATTTTGACGAGATTTAATACTCCTCTTCGTTGAAGAAGAAGTCATCTTTGCTTGGGTAATCAGGCCAGATGTCTTCGATACTTTCGTAGATGTCGCCTTCGTCTTCGATCTCCTCGAGGTTTTCGATTACTTCCAAGGGTGCTCCTGAACGGGTCGCATAATCAATAAGCTCCTCTTTGGTGGCAGGCCATGGTGCATCTTCCAATTTGGAAGCCAACTCTAATGTCCAGTACATAATCGTTTCTATTTTTTAATTGTTAATTGTCATTGACCATCAGATACTTTTCATTGGGAGACAAAAATAGAAAAATTTTTATTTTTCGTATACCCAAAGTATCTCTTTTATATGAAATTCTTGTGATATTTTCCGCGCAAGCACATATAGATAGTCAGAAAAACGATTTAAATACTTAATAACATCTTCATTGACTGGGTGTTGTTCGCTAAGTGAAATGCATCTCCTTTCGCTTCGACGGCATACGGTACGAGCTATATGGCATAATGATACAAGTGGATCACCTCCCGGTAAGGTGAATTTGGTGATTTTGGGTAATGTCTCTTGGATTTCGTCAATCCATTTTTCCAGCATAGCTACATGAGTGGCATTAAATTCAGGGAGGTATTTGGTCGCCTCTTCTTCCGTGGCAAGGTATGAGGAGAGGCGCATAAGGTGATCCAGTACCAGCAGTAATTGGTCTTGATAGGTCTTGAGTTGAGGGTGTTGCGCCATGTTGTCACGTAGAAAAGCCGTTTGTGCCATCAATTCGTCAACGGTGCCGTAGGCTTCTAATCTGGGGTGATTTTTGGCTACACGGGTACCTCCTACCAACGAGGTGGTGCCTTTATCGCCTGTTCGAGTATAGATTTTCATATGTTTGATGTTTAATTGCGTTGAAAATGGTTGGTTGAGTTGGTTAAATCCGGTAGTGTTGCGGTTGTAATTTGGGGTCTACAAAATAGAGCATTATTACGCGTCGATCAACACTGACACAGGGGTATTCATTGCAAAGTTGTCGAGCTAATTTCCATTTTTGGGTTGTGCGATATGGAGATAGCATTACAAGACAACAAGGCCGATTGAGTGTTTGCGGGGCTACTGTTGCAATGATATCAAGTGGCGTTTGGGGCAATAGTACGCAAAAAACGCGCCCGTTAGGTATTTCGTAGGTTGAATTCCCGATCAACACATATTGATCCATTTGACAATGAGTATATAGGTTCTGCAATAGGATGCCGGTCTTTTGACCAACTCCACGTTTAATGAGAGCCTGATATAGGGAACGGTCGCTGCCTGTGATCCGATTTTTCATAAAGACATTGCGTACAATCCCATACATGAAAGGGGAGTGTACGCCATGTCCGCGCCAGTGTCGCACATGAATTTTGCCTCTGAGACGGAAGTAATTTCGGAAAATTTGCCGTTTGATGCTGACGATCAGAGCCATGAGCTATGGATTAAGTTTCCCGGCAAGATGGCCGGTAGAGTAGGCTATTTGTAGGTTGTATCCGCCAGTGTTGGCGTCAATATCGAGTACCTCTCCTGCAAAATAGAGGCCACGGATCAATTTTGACTGCATGTTCATGGGATTGACTTCGTCGGTGCAAACCCCTCCTGCAGTGACAATGGCTTCTCGAAATGAAGCGTAATCTACGATAGTGATGCGCCAAGATTTCAAGGTGTCGATCAATAGTCGCTGAGTTGTTGCAGTGAGTGTTTGGATCGGTCGTGTTAGGTCGAGTTTTGAGCGACGAGCCCATTCCCCGATCAACAAGGATGGCACCAGTTTCGCCAGTAAATGTCTGATTGGCGCTTTGTCGGACAATGTAGCCTTCTCGCGTTCGAATCGCGCATTGAGCTGCTCGACAGACAGAGATGGTTTAAGATCAAGTCTTAACTCGACATGATGTTCATCGATCAGAGCATCGACAGCCTGTCGACTGAGTCGTAATACAATGGCACCACCGACCCCCAATGTTGTAAAAGTAAGCTCTCCGAACTCTTCGGCTACTTTTTTACTGTCAATGTATAGTTGAGCCGATACATTGCGTAGTGTAAAATCAATCAACGGCTTAGGAGTGGGGCGATCGGCAATCAGTGGAGTCAGTGAGGGGCGAATTGGAACGATCGTATGACCGAGTTGATGGGCCAATCGATATCCGTCTCCGGTGGAACCAGTTGCAGGATAGGAGGCTCCTCCTGTGGCGAGAATAACGGTTTGACAAGTGATTTGCTCTGTGGAGTTATCGTCATACCGTACAAAGACGCCTGTAATTTGTTTATTACGCACTGTTATTTCCTCGACACGGGCGTGTGTAGTTATTTCGACGCCCTGTTGCCGGCACCATGCGATATGCGCTTCAGCGACGTCCCACGCACGACCGCTTGTCGGGAATACACGACGACCTCGCTCAACACTCAATGGAACTCCGATTTGTTCGAAAAAGTGCATGGTGGTTTCACAGTCAAACTGTTGCCATGCATATCGGATGAAATTGGCGCCACTGCGGACTTTAGCTAAAAACTCCTCTTGGTCGCAAAGATTGGTCAGGTTACAACGGCCTTTCCCGGTTATGCGGACTTTGCGTTGGGGCTTCTCCATCCGTTCGCACAATAACACATTGTGACCCGTAGCAGCTGCGACTCCAGCCGCCATGATTCCTGCGGCGCCTCCGCCTATGACCACGGTCGAGTAGTGTTTCATTGTCCGATTTTTAGACAAAGGTAAAAAATCGGTTCAGTTTCCATTAAGGTTTCTGCGAAAAATGTGTACATTTGCAGACCATTTGTCCGAACGCTGTATCGGCAATATGAACAAGTAACGAAAGTCCTGTCCAGATGTTAAGCAGAAGATTATTACGCATTAAGGTTCTCAAAGCGCTTTATGCCCATTTCAAATCGGAATCCGATTCTTTGATTTCATCCGAGAAAAATTTGATGTTTAGCATCGACAAGACCTACGAATTGTACCATCAGCTGTTGTGGTTGATTGTTGATGTAGCCACATTGGCTGAAAATCGCATTGAACTGGGACGCAAAAAACATCTGCCCACTGAAGAAGAGCGTAATCCCAATACCAAATTTATTGAGAATCGTGTAGTAGCTCTGCTGCGTGGCAGTGAGAATCTGACTGACTATTTGGCGGCGCACAAACTGGGCTGGATTCAATACCCTGAATTGATCAAGACCTTGTACAACTCGATGATTTCGAGTGACTATTATAAGGAGTATATGGCCTCTCCGACGCGTTCATTCAAAGAAGATCGCAAATTTGTGGAGAGTTTTTATACGCTTACGGTCGATAGTTGTGTCGAGTTGGAGAATGTCGTTGAAGAGCAATCAATCTTTTGGTCGGATGATCTCGATTTCGCCAATATTATGGTGATCCGTACAATCTCCAATATGAAGGCCTCTCAAACTGAGGTTGAGCTGTTGCCTCAATATAAAAATGAGGATGACCGGGAGTATGTGAAGGAGCTGTTCCGCCATGCTGTTGTGCATTATAACGAGTATTACGAATACATCGGTCGTTTTACGAAGAATTGGGATGTTGATCGTATCGCCTTCATGGATAATCTGATTATGGTAACTACCATGTCAGAGTTAATAGCTTTCCCATCTATTCCGGTCAAAGTAACTTTCGATGAGTTTATCGAAATTGCCAAATATTATAGTACACCGAGCAGTAGTACTTTTATCAATGGCGTATTAGACAAGGTGGTCGAAGCTCTGCATGAGGAGGGTAAGATCGCCAAAAGCGGTCGAGGCTTACTGGAAAAGTAAAACTCCGTTTGTGTAGGGTAATCTGCACAGGTAAGTCTTCCAACGATTTTATAGCTGTTTTCGATACATTATAAAGTCTATTAAATAGCGCACTTGTGATTCATTTGTTTTAACCGAATCGGTTATGTGCAACAAAATTCTTTGGTGTACATTATTCCTAAAATTAAGGTTGTGTCGGTTAAGAGAATGCAGATTACATGTTGAGCTTTTCTGTCCTCGCATCTACTCTCAACACAATATCAAATCAGGTTACAATCAATGATTTCGAATTCTGTTTTTCGTCCCCTTTTGCTATGTGGCGCAATGGCAATTCAGGTGTTTGGTGGGGTGTCTTGTGCAAGTTCATCACAGTCTGAAGGTGACGATAACAACACAACATCAGCGAATGTAGCTTCTATGACGATTGAATTGTCCGATTCACTCTTGCGGGTCGGACCGACAAGTGATACGATTGATTTAGGACGCATGTATGCAGGAGAGGTGATCCGACGCGATTTGGCGATACGCAATGTCGGTCCTTCTGCTTTTTTGATTTTAGAGGTAAAGACCAGTTGTGGGTGTACTCAAGTCGATTTTTACAAAAATCCTATTCGTTCAGATGAGTCGGTACCCTTTTCATTCGAATTTGATAGCCGGGGATTCAATGGATATCAACTGAAGCATATTACACTTCGTACCTCGCTTGGTCCGCAGCCTTATACGTTGGTGGTAACCGGTGAGGTAATTCCTGAATCGTAAATTTTTCAATCAGCAGTTCTTCCATTTTTCCGCACTTTTGGTAATCGTGTGGAAAATATCACGGAATGTTTTATATTTGTAACCATAATCAAATATCTTTTATTATGAATATGATGATAATTATGTTGCAGGCCCAGCCTTCAGCCGCTGGTGGCGGTATGCAGTTCCTGATTATGATGGTGCTGATTTTTGCGGTGATGTATTTCCTGATGATTCGTCCACAGCAGAAAAAACAGAAAGAGTTGGTGAAATTCCGCAATGCACTGGAAAAAGGGCAGAAAATTGTTACTGCCGGTGGTATTTACGGTACTGTAAAAGAGGTTAAAGAGGGTTATGTGCTGGTCGAAGTGGACAACAATGTCGCCATTCGTGTTGATAAGAACATGGTGATGCGTGATCCTTCAGACATTGCAACGCCTGCAAAATAGTCGATAGAATATCGTTGAGATTTTGAGTCTCAGTTTGTACAACCCGGCGCGATTGCGTCGGGTTTTTTATTGTAATGTTATTGATCGCTTAGTAGGAACAGTGATGATGAGATGTGGCGAGATTTTACGGTATGTGTCTGATCAATTTGTCCTATATGTGGATTGTGTGGTTTAATAGACAGGTAATCAGGTGTCACTTAAATGGTATCGCAAGTCTATTAAAAGGCCATATGGTATAATGGTAAGATCATGATGTGTTTTACTGGTGTGGTCATGTTGATGATAAATGTAGCGGAATAGTAATGGCGTTGGAATGAGAGGAATGATCCCAAGAATACGCTGAAGTTGATTGGTGCCCCATATTTACGGTCGGGTGTCGGTTTGGATGCAGGACTGGAAAATATGACGTAGAATAAAAAAACGGCCGCCATGTCATAAATGGCGGCCGTGCTTTTATTCGATTTAGTTATGTGTAACTATTTTTGAGGTTGTGGACGATAGGTGAGTCGTAAAGGCTCGAACGCAAGACGATTAATCAGGTTGACAGCGTAGTTGTACACCATGACCATGCCGTCATAATTGATGCGATCCGGAGTGTCTGTGGGCTTGTGATAATCCACGTGGTGTGGAGTGCCGAATGAAAATGCCGGAATGCCTTTTGCATAGAATGACGAATAATCGGTCGGGCCCTTTTCGCGGAATTCCCATACCAATTCGAGGTTGTCGTTGTTGGGCAGGGATGCAAACAGAGCTGGTGCTTCGTACGCAGATCCTAAACCGCGGATGCCCAAAGTGCGTTCGTTAGGCATACGGCCCATCATGTCGATGTTGACCATAGCTTTGACGTTGTCAAGTGGTTCGACAGGATGCTCAGCATAATAACGTGAACCTTTCAGACCACGCTCTTCAGCACCAAACAGAATGACAATGACATCTTTTTTCAGGAATGCGCGACGTTCGCTGATGTAACGGGCCAATTCCAAAATACCGGCTGTGCCCGATGCGTTATCGTCTGCTCCTGCAAAAATAGCCGGCTCTCCTTCGAACTCTTCGAGACCCATGTGGTCATAATGTGCGCCAAGAATAAGCACATCTCCTTCCGGATTGTTCTCCTCAGGAGCTTCGATTTTGGCTACGACATTGAAGGTGTGCTCGGTGTTGACATCGATGGACACGGTGGCTTCGAGCTGTTTTTGTGCCAACAACGTTTTAGCTGCCTTTTCGCTGACCTTCATTACCATAAAGTCAGGTCCTGACGGCCAACGGGCTGGCAGATTGCTCAGCGGTTGTCCAACCATTAAAATGCCTTTTGCACCATTTTTCAACGCGGTTGTCTCACGGGAACGTTGTTCGCTGCCATCCGAGTAGGAGCGGGGAGTGAGATGCACCACAACAAATTTTCCTTTGACATCTTTCCCTTCGTAGTCACGGGCTTTGCCTTCTCCCAGATCGATTACTTCTCCGCTGAATGTGCCTGTATTCGAAGTGACGGAGGGAATGAAATCACGTCCTAAAACCAATGTCCGTTTACCGGCTTTAAGTGTGTTCCCCTCGTCAGTGAGGTAACGGTACGCTGAATAAGAAAACTCCTGGAGTCCATCTTTAGCCAGTAATTTGAATCCGGGCAGTGCTTTGAGTTGTTCGCGAATGTAGTTTACTGCCAAGGTGTCTCCATGGGTGTTGGGCTTGCGTCCGGCGAACTCTTCGCTTGCCAACGTGTAAACGTGTGCTTTGAGACGATCCTTGACCCCTTGTTCTTGTGCAAATGCACCGCTAGCCAACAGAGCGCACGAGAGAATAATAAAACTTTTTTTCATGCGTCTCAACGAATTATGCCTCTTGAGCTGGTTCTTCTTCGTCTTCAATGGAAAAATCGGTCATGCCGATACCAACCAGAATGTTGTACCAAGCAACTACCTTTTTCATGTCTGATACATGCACACGGTCACGATCGTATTCAGGTAGTACAGTGGCGAAGAATTTTTTTAACTCCTCAGGGGTTGATTTGGGGCTGATGGCCTCTTTGCCTCCCGTGTATTTATAGATGTTTTCGAAAACTTTGCCCAGTGGAATGTCGTCGTTTTCGGTATAGATGGCAATTTCACCCAGCGCACTCACTTTAGCCGAGCCGGATGCGTTGCTGCGTTTCCCGTCGGTCAGAGATTCGACGATTACTCCGTTGTGGCTCTGTGCTACGAACTTGAACAGCCCGCTTTGGCCCGATATGGCCAGGATTTCTTTCAGTTTCATGGTTTGTCGTTATGTTTTGATGATAAATTGTCGTTTTGTGGAACGGAGAGCAAATATATTCATTTCATTGGATTTTCGCGATCTGTGACTCCTAAAAATTAGGAGAAGTCGGGGAATTTTTCTAAAATTGCGATCTTGTAATATCTAAGATAAATCTATGAAAGTACTGAAGTTTGGAGGAACTTCCGTCGGAAGTGCGGAGGGTCTGAGACAGGTCAAACGTGTTGTAGAGGCTTGTCACGAGGAGGTTATCGTCGTGGTGTCGGCGTTGGGAGGAATCACCGATCAACTGTTGCTGACCTCACGAATGGCTGCGGCCGGTGATATGGAATATAAAAACCAACTCGATCAGATCGTCATGCGCCATCGTCAGGCTATTGAGGATACGGTGGACAGCTCTTGCCGTGCTGAAGTACTTGCTAAAGTGAACGCTCTGCTCGATGAGCTGGCCAATATTTTTAAAGGGGTATGTTTGATCAAGGACCTCTCTCCGAAAACCGGAGATGCAATTGTTAGCTATGGTGAGCGGCTTTCGTCGGTGATTGTTCAAGGAGTGCTGGCTCCGGCCGAATTGTTCGATGCGCGTGATTTTATTAAGACTAAGCCCTATTTTGGTAAACATATCGTTGAGTTTGCACCAACAGAGGAGTTGATTCGTGCCCGTTTTGCGGTTATGCCCAAGGTGACCGTTGTTCCGGGCTTTATTGCATCGGATAACCAGACGGGTGACGTTACCAATTTGGGCCGAGGTGGTTCGGATTATACAGCTTCGGTTTTGGCTGCAACGTTGAAGGCTGATTCTCTTGAGATTTGGACAGATGTAGATGGATTTATGACTGCTGACCCGAAGGTGATCAGCAATGCTTATGTGATCGAGCACTTGACATTTGTCGAGGCTATGGAGCTCTGTAACTTTGGAGCCAAGGTGATCTATCCGCCGACTATCTTCCCGGCTTATCATAACAATATTCCGATTCGTATTCGCAATACCTTCAATCTGGACGCTCCCGGAACCTATATCACCAAAGATAAAACTCCGGACAGCCGTACTATTAAGGGGATCTCCTCGATCAATGATACCTGTCTGATTACGATTCGCGGTTTGGGTATGGTCGGAGTGATCGGCGTTAACTACCGTATCTTCAAGGCTCTTTCGAAATCGGGAATCAGTGTTTTCTTCGTTTCGCAGGCGGCGTCGGAGAATACCACTTCGATCGGCGTACGTAATGGAGATGCCGAACTGGCCGTGCAGGTGCTTTCTACGGAGTTTGCCCAAGAGATCTCGATGGGTGAGATTAATCCGCCGGTAACGCAGCATGATTTGGCAACAGTGGCCATTGTCGGAGAAAATATGCGCCATCGCCCCGGTGTGGCCGGCAAGCTGTTTGGTACGTTGGGACGGAACGGTATCAATGTGATCGCATGTGCACAGGGCGCTTCGGAGACCAACATTTCGTTTGTCGTAGCCAAAGAGAACCTGCGTAAATCGCTCAATGTGATTCACGATTCATTCTTCTTGTCTGAATATCAGGTGTTGAATATTTTCTTGGCCGGTGTGGGTTTGGTCGGTAGCAATCTGTTGGATCAGATCCGTCAGCAACAAGAGAAGCTGATGCGTGAAAATTCATTGAAGATTCGCATTGTCGGTATCACCAATTCTCGCCACTACATTGTTTCGCGTTCAGGTATTGATTTAACTACCTATAAAGAGCAGCTGGCGGCATCGACATTGGTTTCGACACCGGAACGGTTCCGGGATGAGATATTGTCGATGAATATTTTTAATTCCGTGTTTGTTGATTGCACGGCCAGCCCGGCGGTAGCCAGCATTTATGAAGATTTGTTGTCTCATAATGTTTCGGTTGTTGCTGCCAATAAGATTGCAGCCTCTTCGAAATATGATCATTATCTCAAATTGAAGAACATTGCGCGGACGAGAGGTGTAAAATTCCTCTTTGAAACCAATGTGGGTGCAGGTTTGCCGATTATCAATACGATCAGTGATCTGATTAATAGTGGTGACCGCATTTTGAAGATCGAAGCGGTGGTTTCAGGAACGTTGAACTACATTTTCAATGAAATGAATGAGACGGTTCCGATGAGTCGTGCGATTGTTATGGCGAAAGAGGCAGGTTATGCAGAGCCGGATCCACGTATTGATCTGAGTGGTATGGATGTGATCCGTAAATTGGTGATTCTCTCTCGTGAAGCCGGTTATCATGTTGAGCAAGAAGATGTCCAAAAACATCTGTTTATTCCGGCTGAATATTTTGAAGGTAGCGTAGAGGATTTCTGGAAACATATTCCAGAGTTGGATGCCGATTTCGAATTGCGTCGTAAAAAACTGGCCGCAGAGGGTAAACGTTGGCGTTTTATTGCCAGCATGGATCACGGGAAAACCGAAGTCTCACTGCGTGAGGTGGGACCCGACAGTCCGTTCTACCATTTGGAAGGTAGTAATAACGTGATTTTGTTGACTACCGAACGTTACAAAGAGTACCCGATGCAGATCAAAGGTTACGGTGCAGGTGCCAGCGTAACTGCAGCAGGCGTTTTCGCGGATATTATCAGCATCGCTAATATTCGATAAGCATCCATCTTTTATTTTGTATCAACAGTCTGATGCGATTTTGGATCTATGGAATAATATAAACTCTAATGCATTCATGGATGATACTGATGTCGAGATCTGTATTTGATCGCAAAACATGTTGCTTTGACCGTATGCGCGTTGATGTGTAACAAGTTTTGATGATTCATAAATGTGATTGAAAACGTAATTAGAGGGTAACCCAAGTGGTTGCCCTCTGTGCTTGTAATCCTGTACATGATTCGAGTATTGATATTCGTGAAAGGTGTTCTGATCGAATAAGATGTTGTTCGGTGATTGAGGTATTTCTGTCCGTAATTCAGGTTTTCCAGTTTTCGAATAGCATATTACTTTTGCATCGTACAAAAAGAATTAAATTCAAGCAGCCTTATGTATATTGAACAAATCAATTCCCCCAAGGAACTGAAGCAGTTATCTGTGGATCAATTAAATGTTTTAGCTGGTGAAATTCGTGAAGCCTTGTTGAAACGGCTCAGTACATGTGGAGGACACATTGGCCCTAATCTCGGTATTGTCGAAGCGACGATAGCGTTGCATTTTGTTTTTGATTCTCCTAAAGATAAGTTGGTGTTTGATGTGTCGCATCAATGCTATACTCACAAAATGTTGACCGGTCGTAAAGAGGCGTTTCTTGATCCGACTAAATATGCCACCGTGTCGGGTTATACTAATCCACACGAAAGCGAACACGATTTCTTTACAGTGGGGCATACCTCTACATCAGTTAGCTTGGCATGCGGGTTGGCTAAAGCACGTGATCTGAAGCAGGACAAAGAGAATATAATTGCAGTGATCGGAGATGGTTCACTCAGTGGTGGAGAAGCCTATGAAGGATTAAGCAATGTCGGTGAAATGGGCACCAATATGATTATTGTCGTAAACGATAACGAAATGTCCATTGCCGAAAATCATGGAGGTTTGTATGGAAATCTGAAGGAACTTCGTGAGAGTCAAGGAAACTCTCCCTGTAACTTTTTTAAGTCATTGGGGTTGGATTATCTGTATGTTGATAATGGGAATGATGTCGCTGCGTTGATTGCAGCTTTCCAACAGGTGAAAGATGCAACTCGTCCTGTTGTAGTACATATTCATACCCAGAAAGGGAAAGGTTATGCTTTCGCAGAGCAGAACCGTGAGAAATATCACTGGGGAGGGCCGTTCAATTTGCAGACAGGTGCCTCGAAAAACAGTGGTGCAGGTGAAGATTATTGCGATTTAACCGGACAATTTTTGTTGAAAGAGATGGCAAGTGATCCGACGCTGGTTGCGATCTCATCAGGTACACCTACTGTAATTGGATTCACCGAAGAGCGACGTCGGCAAGCAGGCCGCCAATTTGTGGATGTGGGTATTGCTGAGGAGCATGCTGTAGCGTTGGCTTCCGGAATTGCTGCCAATGGAGGAAAACCTGTTTATGGGGTGTACAGTACCTTCATTCAGCGTTGTTACGATCAGCTTTCACAAGATTTGTGCATCAATAATAATCCGGCTGTCATTGCAGTCTTCGCGGGTACTGTTAATGGTATGAATGATGTTACCCACCTCGGGTTCTTTGATATTCCGTTGATGGCAAATATTCCGAATATGGTTTATTTGGCACCTACGTGCAAAGAGGAGTACTTTGCTATGATGCGCTGGGCAATCCAGCAGCGTGAGCATCCTGTGGCTATTCGTGTCCCGGGCGTGGTTGTTGAGTCTCGTCCAGAGGCTTTTGATGCGGATTACAGTGAATTGAATCGATATCGGATTACACGTCAGGGAAGCCGTGTAGCAATTTTGGCTTTGGGATCGTTCTATGGATTAGGTGAATCAGTGGTAGCCAAACTGCAATCTGAAGCAGGTGTGAATGCAACGTTGATTAATCCCCGTTATATTACAGGCTTGGATGTCGATATGCTTGAATCGTTAAAGAAAGAACATCAAGTGGTAGTGACGTTGGAAGATGGCGTGTTGGACGGTGGATTTGGAGAGAAGATTGCTCGTTATTACGGAGATGCCTCCATGCGTGTACTGAATTTTGGCTTACGTAAAGAGTTCGTTGATCGTTATGTTGCATCGGAATTGATGCAAGCCAATCGTTTGACGGATAGTCAAATTGTAGCCGACATTCTTGCGTCCTTGAATTAATTGGCATAATTTTCTGAATTTGATATTATAGCTTTTTAGCTGTTGATGTTTGTCGAGGGGTAAGGAAGTGATCCTTATCCCTCGATCTTTTTTTTGTGGACTCAGTGAATTTTGAAGTGTCATTGAGATCTGATATGTGTTGTCTGCAAAGTGGTTGTAAGATCTATGGGTTATGTTTTGGTTATGTAGCCTGTCCTCTGTGGCTGTTTTTGTGTTATGCGTGCTGAATCGACAGACTTTCAGTTTTTCAAAGCTGGACGGGATCTACATAGTATTCGCAGGATATTTTTTACTACCTTTGAAAAATCATATGATACAAATTAGAAAGAGATGAAAATCGCAATTATCGGTGGCGGAAATATGGGCGGAGCAATTGCTAAAGGAATTGCTGCCGGCTCACTGGTCCCAGCATCCAATTTGACCGTTACGGCTCATACGCAAAAGACATTGGATAAAATCAAAAGCTTTCATGCGGAGATTAAAACAACGCTTGATAATCGAATGGCTGTTCAAGGAGCAGATTTGATTATCATTGCTGTTAAACCGTGGCTGCTTGAAGATGTTGTGGCTGGGTTTCGCGATTTGCTGGACTATTCTTGCCAGTCAGTAGCTTCGGTTGTGGCCGGTGTTTCGTTTGATCGCTTGCATACAATGCTCGACAATGGTTCAGGAATATCTCCGGTAATGTATCGTATTATTCCGAATACGGCCATCTCTTTGGGTGAAAGTGTTACCTTTATTGCAGCATGTGGGGCTTCAGACGAACAACTAAAATTTGTAGTTTCACTGTTTGATGAACTCGGTCAGACCATTGTAGTCGAAGAGTCGATGATGGTGGCCGGAACTTCATTGGCTTCATGTGGAATTGCTTTTGCTCTAAAATATCTCGATGCATCCATTCAAGGTGGGGTAGAGCTTGGTTTTACCCCTAAAGAGTCCCGTGCAATTGTGATGCAGACCATGCGTGGAGCATTGGAAATGATGCAACATAATCAAACCATGCCTCAGACGGAAATTGATAAGGTAACGACGCCTGGTGGTATTACATTGAAAGGCCTGGCAGCCTTGGAGGAGGCCGGTTTTGTGCCTGCTGTTAAAGAGGGATTATTTAAAAGCCGATAATTATGGGATTCAGATTCAAACGAGTTGTGGTCAAAGTGGGTAGCAACGTACTGGCCCGTCCGGATGGTTCGCTCGATGTGACGCGTATGTCAGCCCTCTCTGATCAGGTTGCAGATCTGCACCATAGTGGGGTGGAAGTTATTTTGGTGTCGTCTGGAGCTGTTGCTTCGGGACGGAGCGAAATGCATGCACATACCTTTAAGCGTAAATTGGCACAAGTGTCGGCCCGACAGCTGTTCTCAGCAGTTGGACAGGCAAAGCTGATCAATCACTATTATGAGCTGTTCCGTGATCATGGATTGGTGTGTGGACAGGTGTTAACGACTAAAGAGAGTCTTTCGACACGACGACACTATTTGAACCAGCAGCATTGTATGTCGGTGATGTTGGCCAATGGCGTGATCCCGATTTTGAATGAAAATGATACCATTTCGGTGACCGAATTGATGTTTACCGATAATGATGAGTTGTCGGGTTTGGTTGCTGCAATGATGGATGCGGAGGCTTTGGTTATCCTGAGCAATATTGACGGCGTGTATAATGGTAATCCGGCAGATCCTGACTCATATGTGATTCGTGAAATCGCTCCTCAACAAGATCTATCCCAATATATCCAATCTGGCAAATCCCAATTTGGACGTGGCGGTATGTTGACAAAATGCCGTATCGCTCGCAAAGTGGCTGAAGAGGGAATTGAGGTGATTGTTGCTAACGGAAAGCGAGAGAATATTTTACCTGAAATTCTTTCTGATAAAATTGAAACGATCTGTACTCGTTTTATTCCTTCTGAACGTGTTGTTTCACCCGTTAAAAAATGGATTGCGCATTCCGAGGGTTTTGCTAAAGGTGATTTGCGAGTAAGTGAGAGTGCTTATGAGGCGTTGACAAAACCAGAGGCAGTCAGTCTGTTGCCGATTGGTGTGACGGATGTACAGGGAGACTTTGAGAAGGGTGATATTGTACGGATTTTGGCTCCTGATGGTCGGCAAATTGGTGTCGGTCGTATCTCTTGCGATAGCGCTAAAGCGGCTCAACTGGCGGGAACTAAAGGAGAACGTCCTCTGATTCATTATGATTATATGTATTTAGATCAGCTTGATCTTGAATAAGGTTGATCTTTTTATATTAAGTGTTACTCGATATGGAACTAAACGAACTTTTTGAGAAAGCTGTTGTAGCTTCCCGTAGTTTGAATCTGATACCTGCGTCCAAGATTGATTCTATTCTTTTAGCGGTTGCTGATGCAGCAGAGGCGAGGACTGATTATATTCTTGAGGCTAATCGTCGTGATTTGGCATTAATGGACGAATCTAATCCGATGTATGATCGGTTGATGTTGACTGCCGAACGAATTAAGGGTATTGCAGACGATATGCGAAATGTGGCGTCATTGCCTTCACCATTAAATCATGTGTTGGATGAGTTTGTCCGTCCTAATGGAATGAAAATTACTAAAGTATCGGTTCCGTTTGGCGTGATAGGGGTGATTTACGAGGCCAGACCTAATGTCAGTTTTGATGTCTTCTCTCTCTGTTTGAAATCGGGTAATGTTTCTGTATTGAAGGGAGGGCATGATGCCCGTTATTCAAACGAGGCGATTGTCGATGTGATCCGTGATGTGTTGCGTGCAAATGATGTGGACGAACATACCGTGACGCTTTTGCCTGCAGATCGTGAGGCGACCGCAGCTCTGTTGGATGCAGTCGGGTATGTGGATTTGTTGATTCCTCGGGGAAGTAAAGGTTTGATCGACTATGTGCGCAAGAATGCACATATTCCGGTTATTGAAACAGGTGCAGGTATTTGTCATACTTACTTTGATGTTAAAGGTGATGTTGCCCAATGCGCTAATATTGTCTTTAATGCCAAAACACGTCGTGTAAGTGTATGTAATGCGTTGGATTGCTTGATTGTTCATCGTGAGCGTTTGGCTGATCTCCCGGCTGTGTGTGAGAAACTCGCCTCAAAAAATGTGCTGATTTATGCTGATTCAGATGCCTATGCTGCCCTCGAAGGTCGTTATCCAGCAGATTTGTTAGTTCATGCTACGGCTGAAAGTTTTGGAACGGAGTTCCTCTCGTATCGTATGGCGATTCGCACTGTCGGATCGTTAGAGGAGGCTTTGGAACATATTGTTCGTTACTCTTCCAAGCATAGTGAGGCAATTGTGAGTGAAGATCCGGAAGCAATTCAGATTTTTCAGCACAGAGTGGATGCTGCATGTGTTTATGCTAATGTTTCGACTGCATTTACTGATGGAGCCCAATTTGGCTTTGGTGCTGAAATCGGTATCAGCACTCAAAAGTTGCACGCGCGTGGCCCGATGGCTTTGCGTGAGTTGACTAGCTATAAATACTTGATCAATGGAGATGGTCAAGTGCGCTCTTGATTGTTCTTTTATTAAGAGGTAGTTTGTTAGGTTAGTTATTTATTATCCTACATGTCAATAAAAGTCTGCGTGATGTGATGTCGCGCAGACTTTTTTATTGGTGCGTTTATCGCTCTGGGAGAACGTTTTTTATTAGTAAAATTATTTGAGCATTCACAATTTAAAGCATTTCCTGTAATTTTGCCCGTCAGTTTTCATGAGGATGAGAGCTGTTTGTGTGTTTTTAAATTCAATTTTGTTATGAAAGGATTGTTGACAATTGGCATGTTAGTCGTTTCGAATATCTTTATGACTTTTGCTTGGTATGGTCAGTTACGTCTCAAAGGCCAAAAATGGTTCGATAGCTTGCCGTTGGCTGGAATCATTCTGTTGTGTTGGGGTGTTGCGTTGGTCGAGTATTCGTTTCAGGTGCCTGCCAATCGTATAGGGTTTCATGAGAATGGAGGTTCCTTCTCTTTGGTTCAATTGAAAGTAATACAAGAGGTTATATCCCTTTTGGTCTTTACACTCTTTACATTGATCTTCTTTAAGAATGAGGCGTTTCGCTGGAATCATGCGGTTGCCTTTATGTTTTTGGTGTTGGCCGTCTATTTTATTTTCAAAAAATAGTTCCGATTATTTGCAGATTCAAAAAAATGACCTACTTTTGCAATGAATTCAAATTTGTAATAATTACAAAATAGAAATGAACGCAAAGTTGCATCAATATTTGTCTAGTTTCGGGGTGAAACCCTCGATGCAACGTATTGCGATCATGGAGTATTTGATGACGCATCGGACACATCCGACGGTGGATGAGATCTATACAGCGCTCTCACCATCCATGCCGACCCTGTCTAAAACGACGGTATATAATACGTTGCGTTTATTGGCGGAACACGGCGCAGTGTTGGAGCTTGACATGGATTCGAGAAACACTCGATTCGATGGTGATGTTACGCCTCACGCTCATTTCTACTGCAAGTCATGTGGTCGCATTGAAGATTTGCCGTTAATTGGTGGAGAGCGTTTACTACAGGCAGTTCCGGAGTCTTTTGATGTGTCGGACGTACAGGTTTATTACAAGGGGATTTGTCGCGATTGTAAACACGGAACGAATTGAAACTGATAATACGATAGAGTTGAACTTTTAAAAGAAGAAGATTATGAAAAAGAAATTTATTTGCACGGTTTGTGGTTTTGTATACGAAGGTGAGCATGCTCCTGAATTCTGCCCTCAGTGCAAAGTGCCTGGTTCTAAATTCAAAGAGGTTGTTGAAGGCGAAGGCATGACTTGGGCTGACGAGCACGTTATCGGCGTTGCTAAAGGTGTTGATGCAGAGGTGCTCCAGGGTCTGAAAGATCACTTCATGGGTGAGTGTACAGAGGTTGGTATGTATTTGGCAATGAGCCGTCAGGCTGACCGTGAGGGCTATCCAGAAATTGCAGAGGCTTTCAAACGTTATGCATGGGAAGAGGCTGAGCACGCTGCCAAATTTGCTGAGCTGTTGGGTGAGGTTGTTTGGGATACCAAGACCAACGTGAAGGCACGTATGGAAGCTGAGTGTGGTGCATGCGAGGATAAAAAACGTATTGCAACACTGGCAAAGAAACTCAATCTGGATGCCATTCACGATACCGTACACGAAATGTGTAAAGACGAGGCTCGTCACGGTAAAGGATTCGAGGGTCTTTACAATCGTTACTTCAAATAAGAAATGTCCTTACAGTAGAGATGTTTTAATTTAGGTTAATGTGAGCGATGGGGTAGAAATTTTCATTTCTACCCCATTTTCATTTCTATGTTGAAATGGAGTTAAAGCGGAGACAAATGGTTGGATACTGTGAATTCTCTTGATGCGATCGGGTCGCGAGTTCTCTTATGCCTAAGAGACAATCATAGTAGGGAAGTGCTTGGAGAAATAGTTTGAATGAGAGAAATCAACAACAATGGGCGTACGCAAAAAGGTTAGATTAAACCCATTTGCTCCAGGAGAATTGAGGCATTCATGTTACGGCTGACACCTGGGCGTAATTTGTAATCATACACAATTTGTTTCCCGGAATGGTCGATTTCGAAACAGATATTGTGAAAATGTTTAGGATCCTGCTGTGCCAGCTCTCCGAGAGCAAGATCATGTGTGGCAACTAACCCGGCAACAGGCAAAGTTTGTAGCTTGTGCAGGAACTTTCGCGAGCCGTTCAATTTATCTTGCGAATTGGTTCCTTTGAGCATCTCATCAAGAATGCAAAATGTCTTTTGCGACTGCTCGGCTGTTTGCACCAACTGCTGAAGTCTGAGGAGTTCAGCATGAAAATAAGAGGTTCCTTTAGCTAAGTTGTCGGTAGTACGCATACTGGTAAATAGCCTCATAGGTTGAAATGCAAACGTGCGACTGCATACAACATTACCCGATAGAGCTAAAACCAGGTTGACCCCAACGGTGCGTAAAAAGGTGCTTTTCCCAGCCATATTGGCTCCCGTGACGATATATATATCATGCAGGGCTGAAACCTCAAAATCATTGCACACTTTACCATTGTCGGGGAGTAGTGGATGTCCCATTTCTTCAGCATGCAGTAAATGTTGATTGCTGATTGTAGGCGTACAGTAGGTAGGATGGTTGTATCGGTAAAAACCCATACTGGTTAATGCGTCAAATTGATGTATGGTATCGAACCAAGAGGTGACTTGTTTGCGGTGTGTCTCACGCCAACGATCGAATTGGATGATGTGGTGCAGATCTTTCAGATAGAGACCATTCATAACTAAGGCTACCAAAACGTTGTTCCGTTGGTCGAAGCTGTCAAGAATTCGATTCAGCGAACGGAGCGCTTTGTCCGCAGGGATCGTTCCGATGAGAGTCTGTTGTAACTGTTGTAATTCAGGGCTCGAGAACGGTGTGTTAACAATCTGTTTGACCAAATGATTGTATGTGCCGATTACTTTGGAGAACCGATCGGTTATTTTGCTGATACGGTTGATGCGTTTGAGATAATAGGCTAAAACACTTAATTGTACAAAGAACGCACATAAAGCGTATCCGTATGGAATGATGGCCAGGATGGTCAAAATCCATAGTAAGATACAAATTCCGTTACTCAAATAGAGAACTTTCTTGGCGTGTGAGTTGTGGAAAAAACTGGGCTCTTGCAACCACTCTTGCGCTATTTTGTTGTCCTCTTCGGTGATCGAGTGAATCAATCCAGTTGCCTGAAAAATTAACATCCATTCAGGTTTGTTGGATAATTCAGCAGCCGCTTGTTGTCGTGCAAGAATTCTTTGGTCGTCTAATTCGGGGTTCAGCAGCCAATCTGCTAACAGTTTGAACCCGTGAGGTGTAGCGGTTCTATTTAATGATTGAAACAAGGATTGTTCTCCGAACAGATCCAAGTCAAGAGCGTATGCATGAGTTGGGTTGGTAAACTGTTTGCCAGTATTTAGAGCGGACCAGTCTCCATTGAGATATTTAATTTCAGTTTGGCAGCATCGAATCAATGTTTTCAGCTTGGCAATGCGATTCACGACTCGATTATCCCATACGGTCAAACTGATGAATAGGATAATTAGGAAACCGCATGCACTCAACCATATAGTTATATTTTGAGTCGCGATCAGTCGAATAATACCGTAGACAATAGCTGCAAATAGTAATAATTTCGTTGTGGTCAACCAATTCCGAATGCGTGAAGAGGTGCGTAAAGAGGTCTCTTGTTGTTTATAGTATTGGGTGTAAAATTCTATCGGTATCATTAGTCTGTTGATCGATGGAAGATAAATAGGCTTAATTGACCCTCAAAGATATGTTTTATTTTTCAAGTATAAAGGTGTCTTTCTTCCCGGTACCCCATTCATATAGATATTCAGCTCCTTCAATGTTGACATTGACCACTAATCTGAGCCCTTTATCACAGTCAATGTGGACGAATCCAGATACTGATTCACCCGGGTAGATGGTGTTTTTCTTCAAATATCCCAATTGTTTAATCTCCCTTTCATTTTGAAGGGCTTGGCTGAAATTTGCAATTCGTTGTTGAGAAGCCAGATTGGCTTGGGCGGCTGCAGTAGGACTGTATGTCGAGGTTCGAAATGATGTTGATCCTCCATGGCTGCTATGAACAGTAGTTGTTGATGTTGAGTAACCGGCACCAGCGGTGGATAATCCTTCACTGACACCCATCAGAATTGCACTCCAGGTTTGAGATCGATTCACCTTTTTCATGTATTCATCGTATGACCAAACCTGTAAGTCGGTTGGCATATTTTGCTCGTCAAAAGCGACTGCGGTAATATTATTTTCTGGGGTTACTTCAATGGGAGTTAATGAATGGTTGGTAATAATCATGTCAACGCGAAACCATTTTCCATAATCTCGTTTGATGGCGCATTTTAGGGTAATTGTCAATCCGTTTTTAAAATAAATTTCGTACGGTATTCCATCTTTATATTCGATTATACGTTCTGCAAGGGTGGGTGATTCCCATACCGGGGAATCGTCAGTAATGCGATATTTCAAAGTATTACCTGCGCTGTCGGCAAGTAGATAGTAATCGTTGGTGAGTTTTCCGGCATCATATTCTGCAATGCGACAAGAACCGTCATTCAGGTAGGTTTTTTGAATACCGTCTTTTTTGCCGTCAACGTAGAATGTCTGTACCTGTAGAGCCCCCTCTGTCGAGTATTGTAAAAATTCGCCAGTGAGTTTGCCGTCAGCATAATGGGCCTTTTGGGCGACTGTGCCATTTTGATTAAACATCACAATGTCGCCATCAAAAACAGAACGCATGTCATCTGTTGAGTCAATACTTAGAAAATAGCCTTCACAACGAGTCTCTCCAGTACGGTAAAAATCTTTGAACATCTTGGGTCTTGTAGAGTCTGCCGGATATAATGCGATTCGATAATATTCTGCAAAAAGTTGATTGGGAGCTTTTTGTCCGGATTTGGTGTAAAATAATGTGTCGATATGTTCTTGTGCAGATAACGACGTGTATACGCTACATCCCAATAATAGACAAAGGAAAATCTGTTTCATAAAGTCGGCTTGTTGGATTTGTCAATGTTGTTGTTAATTCGTTAGCGTTGAAATAGTCGTGCTGTAGAATGTGGTGGATGCAGTTGTTTTTAGATGGCTAAAGATAGTGTAGCATATGATTGTTGAATTGCAATGTAGGTGTCTTTATTCCATCCTGCTTGCTGAGGAGAGGGGGTATTTGTTTGAGTATTTTTAAGAATAAATGTATTTTCATGCGCTACGTTTAGAGATATGGTATATTTATTGGTATATTCTTGTGTGAAAAAATATTTGTTAAATAATATAGAATTGCCATGAAACATATTTTAATTGATATTTGCACTTTGGTAGGTATTGGTGGATGTCGGTCTAACAGTGATGGAGCGGTTATGGACAATCGAACGGTGCAAACGTTTGATGTGGCTCGCTTTATGGGGAAATGGTATGAAATTGCACGTTATGATCATCGGTTTGAGGAGGGTATGACTCGTGTAAGCGCTACCTATACCTTGTTAGATGATGGGCGTATCGAAGTGTTAAATTCAGGATATAAAAATGGTAAGTACAAAGAAATTAAAGGTAAAGCCAAACAACCAAATCCAGCAGATCCAGGCAAACTAAAAGTCTCATTTTTTTTGGTTTTATTCGGACTACTATGTGTTGATACTTGATCCGGAGTATCGTTATGTAGTGATTGGGAGCAGTAGTGATAAATACCTTTGGATTATGAGCAGACAACCAGATTTGGTTGAGGATGTGATTCGAGATCTTCTGGATCAACTTCGTGAACGAGGGTATGATACTGCTAAATTGGTATATAGTTATAGACAGTAGTGGTCTCAAATTTGATTGGCCCAAGCGTTTTCTTTGTAGACTGTAGGTGAGATTTTAGTGTATATGTTATGAGTGAGAGTCTGTGTTGACTCTTGACTTGGTAGTTGTATCCACAATGAGTGTTTATAAAGCTACCTTTAATAAAGTTGGGTGTGCCTGCTTTTTTACAATGTCAATTCCTGATTTTTTTACTTACCGATGCAGAATTTGGAGAAAATGGAGTTTAAAACATCTTGTGAGGTAATTTCTCCTGTGATGGTTCCGAGATGATGTAGGACTTCTCGAATGTCTTGTGCAAGCAGGTCGCCTGGCAGATCATTGTCGAGGGATTCTTGTGCCCGTTGCGTTGCAGTCAAAGCTGCTTCCAATGCCTCATGATGGCGTGCATTGGATACGATAATTTGCCCTGATCGTAATGCAGTATCCGCTTCTACGCAATTATATAAGACCTGAGTTAGTTCAGATAAGTTTTCATGCTGTTTAGCGGATATGGCCAATACGCGATAACCAAATTGTTGGGCTAGCTGCTTTTGTAGCGTTTTTATTTGTGAGATGTTGGCTTGATCTGTCTTGTTGAGTAGAACAACTGTGTGCTGTCCTTGTTGTGGCGGATAGGTTGTGAGCTGTTGAGCAATGGTGTCAAATGATTCACGAACATCAACCATAAATAGAACAATGGCAGCTTGCTGCAATCTTTGCAAAGTACGTTCAATGCCTAGGTGTTCCAGTGGATCTGCCGTGTCACGAATACCTGCTGTGTCAATAAATCTGAAGGTAATTCCTTGAATATTGATTGTCTCTTCAATTAAGTCTCGGGTCGTTCCAGCAATATCGGAAACGAGGGCTCGATCTTCATTTAAAAGAGCATTTAACAGTGTTGATTTTCCGACATTGGGACTTCCGACGATAGCAACTGGAACGCCATTTTTGAGGATATTGCCCAGTTGAAAAGAGTTGCTTAATGTTTCTATTTTATGTTGGATATCATCGAGCATGGCTCTTAGACGACTGCGGTCAGCGAATTCAACGTCTTCTTCACTAAAGTCTAATTCCAATTCAAGGAGAGATACGAGTTCGAGTAATTGATTGCGTAGCTGTGAAAACTCCTCGGAATATCCTCCACGAATTTGTCGAGAGGCCAACATGAGCGAGGCTTTGCTGTCCGAAGCAATTATATCGGCTACGGCTTCTGCTTGAGACAGATCCATTTTTCCTGCCATATATGCCCTCAGCGTAAACTCTCCTCCTTGAGCCATCCGGGCTCCATTTTGGATAAACAGCCGCAAAATCTCTTGCTGAATGTACGTTGAACCATGACAGGTGACTTCAATCATATCTTCTCCAGTATAGGAGTGGGGGGCTTTGAACAATGAAAGAATTACATCATCGATGGTTTCGCCAAGTTCATTGCGAATACATCCATAATGAAGAGTAAATCCCTTCGATTGTGTGAGCGATTTGTGAGATACTCCACTAAAGATACGATCAGCGATAGCAATAGCATCAGGGCCGCTAATGCGGATCAGAGCGATTGCGCCTCCTGTCCCAGAAGCGATGGCTACTATGGTTTCTTGATTTGAGCTCATGGCTTGACAATTTGTAGCGTTTGTCCGATTTGGAGACGATTTGCGCTTTTGATTCGGTTCCATTTCATCAGTTGGGAAACAGAAACACCATATTTTGATGCAATAGCTCCCAGCGTATCACCCTTACGTACTTTGTAAGTTACGGTTTTGGGAGTTGCAGGTTGAGGCTGTTTGGTTGATCCAGCCAAACTCAAATGGGTGTCTAAATAGAGAGAGTCTTTTGCATAAATCTCTTGTTCGTGTTCCAAAAAACGTGAGATTTCGTGTTGGGGCAGTACTAATGGATAAGTGCGGGTTGCCGCAGGGATAATATCTTGTTTGTACTGTGGATTCAAATTTTGCAATAACTCTAAAGGTATGTCGAGTGTCGTAGCCACTTGTTGCAAATGTAAATTTCTGCTGATAGTTACAGTGTCAGTGGCTATGGGAAGAGTAGGGGGGTAGGGTTTAACGTGATGATCTTTATAGTAGTGATATGCGTAAGTTAAGCCTACAAAAGCAGGAATGTAATCACGGGTTGCTTTAGGTAAATAGGGGTAGATATCCCAGTAGGTAGTGGCAGAGCCTCCTGCACGTTTCAAAGCTTTGTTAACATTCCCTGGACCGAAGTTATAAGAGGCAAGCGCCAATGTCCAGTCTCCATACATATCATACAGGTCTTTGAGGTATGCACATGCAGCTCGTGTTGAAGCGACCGGATCTCGACGTTCATCGACCATAGACGAGATCTCAAGTCCGTAATATCGTCCGGTGGTCAGCATAAATTGCCACAAACCGACTGCTCCAGCAGGGGATACAGCGGTGGGCTGCAGTGCCGATTCGACAACAGCCATGAATTTTAATTCAAGAGGGAGCCCAGCTTTCTCCAATTCCTGTTCAATAATCGGAAAATAGTAGAGTGATTGTCCGATCATCCGTTTCGTGATGGCTTGACGAGAGGTAACGTATGCAACCAGGTGTTTGCGCACAATTGAATTATAGGGGAGGTGCACAGGGGAAACGATACTGCGTAGTCGCTCTTGATATTGCGCATCCGTATAGGGAGTTACCGCCTCTATGTAGTAGGTGCTGGTATCAACGTTGATATACAGACTAGCGTAGTTGTCAAAAGCCCCGAAACGATTACTCTCACGCCACGATGCAATGATAGAATCATAACTTTCGCAATCTGAAGTTATGTTCAATCGCTCATCGAATGGGATCGAGTCTGCTTCGGGAGATGAGGTTTTTCCGTATGCTGTTATTGAGCCCAGGAGTCCTGTCAACATCAGCAAAGTATATGTGATCCCTTTCATCTCCGTTAGGTTCTATATATGGATTAGAATGTAACTTTCAGAGACATGCCGACACCATAATAACCATTGCGAGAGGCGTAATTTTGAAATACAGTGGGTTCAAGACGGACCGAAAGATCGTCGCTGATGTCGTAGTCTTTTAGGTGTGCATCGACATGTGCATCGACAATATTGAGCAGGTATAAAGCACCGGTAAGGATGATACACAGGTCTCGATTACGGCGAAAATTGTCTTTCATGTTTTTCAGGTAATCAGCTGAGTATCGACCTTCAAATTCGTCCGGTTGTCCGTTAACGACTTGATTGTATGCCGTCCGATAGCGTTTATAGCCGCGTGCATTCCAATCGATTACATAACCCATCGTAGCAAATGCGCCCACAACAATTGGAACTTTCCAATAGCTTTTGTTATAAAGTTGTCCGGCTCCGGGACATATCATCGCAAGTGTTGTTGCCTTTTTGACGCTATTTTCAGGGCCGTTGTAATTGAGTACTCCATCGCCAAGAAAATAGAGATATGAGGCAATAGCTCCTACGAAGAAAACTGTTCGGGTCGTGTTGTAGCGGATCATTTTACATTGGGCAGGATCAAGTTCTTCTTGAGTTGCCTGCTGATTAACCAATGTATTATATTCGTTCTTGGCCGCTTTATATTTATTGCTCTGATTGAAACCTAAAACTGCCAAACCTCCGGTTACACCGTACAGAATTGGAATTTTCCATGCTTGCTTGTTGTACAGCTGCGAAAATCCAGGTGCTACAAGAGAGAGAGCCGTCATGCGAGAAAGAGGAATCGTGTCACGGAAAATAGAGCTGTAACGTACGCTTGAAGTGTCCTCTTCTCTCCGTTTTTTTACTTTTGAGGAATCGGCTTGCTTATCGGTTAAGGCTACCTCATCCTTTAATGGTTTTAAACTGGGTTGAGTCAGGGTGTCGATCTCAGTTTCCTTGCTTAAAATCTGCTCGGCAGTTGTTGGGGTAACCATTTTAAGTACCCCTCCTTCTACTTGAAACTGTTTAGGAGCCGTATTGGATGAAAGACGTTTTGTAGAATCAGCAACGTTTGATTTGGCCTTTTTCTTCGTTGATTTGACCTTGGCGTGTTTGCCTTTTTTGATCAACGTACTGTCCACAGGAACAATGTTCATCTGTGCCGAAGCTTTGGATGAAGAGATGTTCTTTAAGTTCTTGCTGGTCGGTTTGTTGACATCTGTGGCTGTTGGTTCCTCTGTTGTGGAACTTTGTGTGGGTGCAGCGTTCTGAGTGCTGTCTTTGGGTGTTGTTGCTGTTGCAGCCGATGTTTGAGGAGCAGAGCTCTTTTGATTGGCGGTACTTTCTGTGGATGGGTTGGTTGACCCTTCTGCACTTGATTTCGATTCCTCTCCTTGAGGCGTTGGGGCTTGTGTCGATTGTGTTTGTTGGGTTGTAGAAAGGGTAGGAGGGTTTACACTGTTTGATATTTGAGTTTCACTTTGGGTATTGGTCGATGAACTCGTTTGGGAAACAGTGGTTGCAGCCGATTTTGCAGATTTGGCAGATGAAAGCTGTTGGATTGTTGATACAGAAGAAACGTGTCCAATAGCTAAAGCAGAGCTTCGAGCTGATACAGCAAGGGTACTCCCCATCAGTGACAGGGTGACAATAATCGTGCGGAAATATGAGCGCAAAACGGTCATTGGCTATTTGACGGCTTGTTCGAATTTGCGGACAAATGTACGGACATCTTCGTCGGAATCGAAACCGATAACGATTTTTCCACCGCCTTTGTTGTTTTTTTTGATACTGATTTCTTGAGAAAATAGTTTTTCGAGCATCTCAACCAATTGTGCGTACTCTTCGGGGAACTCCTCTTCCTCCTTGGTTGGTCGAGGTGCATGAAGTTTTTTTACCAACTCTTCGACCTGACGGACGGATAACCCTTTTTTGATAATTTTACTCAGAATCGAGAGTTGCTCTTCCGGAGACTCTACAGTGATCAATGCCCGGGCATGTCCCATAGAGATCAGTCCTTCACGAATGGCCAGCTGAACCTTGTCCGGAAGTTTAAGTAATCGCATGTAATTAGCTACAGTCGAACGATTTTTTCCAATGCGTTCCCCGAGTGACTCTTGTTTCAGATCACACTCGTCCACGAGACGCTGGAGACTGAGAGCAACCTCTATAGCATTCAGATCTTGGCGTTGGATGTTTTCGACGATAGACATCTCCAAAACGTGTTGGTCATCTGCTTCACGGATATATACTGGTACGGTTTCCAAACCAGCCAATTGTGAAGCTCTCCAACGTCGCTCACCGCTGATAATCGTATATTTTCCGTCAGCTTCTTTTTTGACAGTCAATGGCTGAATAACTCCCAGTGTGCGAATGGATTCGGCCAACTCGTTCAGAGCTTGCTCATCGAAATGGGTACGGGGTTGTTTGGGGTTCGGAACAACCGATGTGATAGCTACCTCTTCAAAGGCATGACTATTCTTTTTATTTGGCAGTTCTTTACCTTCAATTTCGAAAATGGCGCCCAATCCGCGCCCCAAACCTTTGCTTTTCGGGTTCATGGTGTGTTATGCCGTTTTTTTGTTTTTCTTGATAAACTCTTTGGCCAAATTGAGGTAGTTAACGCTACCGGTTGATGATGCATCGTAGAGTAGGGCAGGTTTGCCATAGCTCGGGGCTTCACTCAAACGTGTGTTACGTTGAATGATTGTTTTGAAGGTCAACTCTCCGAAATGTTCACGAACTTCGGTAGCCACCTGATTGGCCAAGCGTAGACGGGAGTCATACATGGTCAACAAGAAACCTTCGATCTCCAAGTCGGGGTTGAGTTTGGACTTGGTCATTTTGATCGTATTGAGCAATTTGCCCAATCCTTCCAATGCAAAATATTCACATTGTACGGGGATCAGAACGCTGTCTGCAGCCACCAACGCGTTTAGTGTGACTAAACCCAGCGATGGTGAACAGTCGATCAGAATAAAATCGTAATTGGCTTTGAGGGGCTCAAGGATTGTTTTCATCCTTTTTTGTCCGTCTTCAATTTCGAGCAATTCAGTTTCAGCTCCAACCAGATTGATACTGGAAGGGAGAATGTCGAGTTTTTTGACTTCAGGGCATTTTTGAATCACATCGGCAGCCGAGGCTTCACCGGTAATACAATCGTAGATGTTGGCCTGATTAATATCCAGACCTAATCCTGATGTTGCATTGGCTTGCGGATCAGCATCGACCAACAGTACCTTTTTCCCGATAACAGCCAGGCTGGCAGCCAAATTGATTGCGGTAGTAGTTTTTCCTACTCCTCCTTTCTGATTGGCCAGCGCCACAATCTTACCCATACTTATACAATTGAATAATTATGCAATATTAATCAAAATTCTTGAGATTTTAGAGTGTGTTTGGAATTAACATGTTGTGCCGGCAACTTAAATCTATTGATGTTGTGTGTGATAGGGGGATTTTTGTCTTGAATGGTATAACTGACAAAATCGGTTGGTATATATGTTTAGGTTTGTAGCTTTAATGTGTTAATCAGTTGGTGTTGGACAGACAGCTCGGTTTTGAGTCTGTCTTTTTCAGAATAGATAGTGAGTAGTCGACCCGTATTAAATAATTGTTATATGTGTGTAGATTCATGTATGACTATATGGCGGAGGATGCTATTATCAAAAACTTAGGTTTTATGTTGTTTTGATGCAATTATTTTGAAATGAGTGAATTAGTTTGATATAAAGATCGGGTGCCGTCTTTAGGTGTTGTTAGGAAGTGGATTGAGCCCTGCTTGCAGAAATTACAACTAATCATTACTTTCGTGAGAAGAAAATGTATTTTAAACCTTGCCTTGAAAAGTTTGTACGCGTAGTATGCATAGTTTTTTACTTTGTGTGTACTCAGACTGATTGTTAAATTGATTATAAACGTAAATTGCAGTAAACTATGTTAACGTGTAGAACGCTAAAGAGCGAATGCAAGGAAAGGTTGAAATCAGTATGTTGAAAAGTATTTAAATTAATAAACCCTTATAAATGAAGACACTATTTACTGCGTTGGCACTTTTGTGTGCATTACCTGTGTCTGCTCAATTACCTCCGGTTTTTCCTGAGCAGATGTCTGATACTTTAGAGCATGATACGCGCATGCGAACCTATTTACCTCCCGTTCGCATTGTATGGACGCAGAACGGAGAGTTCGTGCAAACACCGGAAGTTTTGTTGGCTAAAGGTAAAGGTCAGATGATCAACGCACCTTATCCGCATTGTATTTTAACCAATAAAGATGGGAAACGACCTTCGATTCTGTTGGATTTCGGCCGGGAAATACACGGCGGAGTTCAAATCGTGGTTGGGGATATATCTAATCGCAAGCCTGTGCAGTTCCGTATGCGTTTGGGTGAGTCGGTCAGCGAAGCAATGAGTGACATATCGGTTGAGAGCGGAGCTACTAATGATCATGCTATGCGTGATTTGATTGTTAGTGTACCTTGGTATGGAGTGAGTGAAGTGGGTAACTCGGGTTTTCGCTTTGTGCGTTTAGACTTGTTGACGGAAGATGTGGTTGTGAAACTGCAGGAGGTTCGGGCAATTTTTGTGTATAGAGATCTGCCTTATTTAGGATCATTCCATTCAAGCAATCCACGTCTTGATAGTATTTGGATGACAGGAGCATATACTGTACATCTCAATATGCAAAATTATTTGTGGGACGGTATTAAACGGGATCGTTTGGTCTGGATGGGGGATGCGCATCCGGAATTACGAACAATATTATCCGTCTTTGGCGATAATGAGGTTTTGCGCAAAACTTTTGACCAGGCGCGTGATCAGACACCACTGCCGGGTTGGATGAATGGAATATGTGCTTATTCACTTTGGTGGATATTGATTCATCGAGATTACTACAATTATACGGGTGATCGTGCTTATTTAACGGAACAACAACAATATTTGGAAGGATTGCTTTCGCAAGTCATTGAGTCTGTTGATGAGCAGGGGCGTGAGCATTTGCAAGGCGGAGGTCGATTCTTAGATTGGCCTACCAGTAAAAATAAACCGGCTGTTAATGCAGGCCTACAGGCTTTGGTTGTAATGTCTTTGGAGGCTGGCGAGCAACTTATGCAGGTGCTGAACAATGACTCCCTTGCATCACGTTGTCAGGTTACCGTTGAACGAATGCGTCAGGCAATTCCAGATTACAAACAGTCCAAACAATCTGCTGCTTTGGCGGCTTTGGCCGGATTGGCAACTCCTGAACAGGGCAACGAGGTGTTGAGCGATGGCGGCGTGCAGAGATATTCGACCTTCTACGGCTATTATATGTTGCAAGCCAAAGCAATGGCAGGTGATTATGCCGGAGCAATGGACGATATCTGTCGTTACTGGGGTGGTATGCTCGATTTGGGAGCAACTACTTTTTGGGAGGATTTCGATATTGCTTGGTTAGAAAATGCTGCCCGTATTGATGAGTTGGTTCCGGCCGGCAAAGTGGATGTACATCGTACTTATGGTGACTATTGCTATAAGGGGTTACGTCACAGTTTTTGTCATGGATGGGCTTCAGGTCCCACTGCATGGCTAACGGAACATGTATTGGGGGTAACCATTGTTGAGCCTGGTTGTCGCGTGATTCGTATCGATCCTCATTTGGGAAATTTGGAATGGGTAGAGGGTTCTGTTCCGACACCTTTTGGTGTGGTGAAAATTCGTCACGAACGCCGTATGGATGGAACAATCAAATCTCAAATAGATGCACCTAAAGGGGTAAAAATCATTCGGTAGGTGCAAGAAAAAACTTGCTATAAAAGAGGGCAGATTAATCCATCTGCCCTCTTTTTTATCCTGTTGTTATAGATTGAGCACAATGACCATCATTTTATGGCGTGAGATTGCTTTAATGCGTTTTTTACAGGAAAATATCTATATTTATTAGCCGTATATCTGTTGGGTATATAACCTAATTGTGCTGCGGAACTCAAAAAAATAATTGTCATGAAAAAATGGGTGTCATTTGCTCTTGTGATGGTGTGTTTCTTATTGCTAAGTGCAACTTCAAAACCTCAGGAACCAAAACCCTGTCAAGTGCCTGAAGGAGAGTTTGTGATTTATGGGGAGTTGCAGAATATGCCGGATAGCCTGGTGATTGAGCTTTCTCAATTGGATAGGGAATCAATGCATGTGATCACCTCAGATACGGTCGTGGCGGGAACTTTTGTGTTACGTGATACGATCACGGACTCCAAAGCTTGCAAATTATTTTTGAGCATCAAGGAACCCGTACTATTCGACGCCTATTTAAACGTATGGGTTAAATCCGGTGCCTGTGTGCACATTACGGGTGAGAATCGGTTGGTCTCTTTATGGAGGGTGCAAAGTAATGTGCCGGAGCAACGCTATGAGACTGCATTTTCTTTGCTCAACTTGTTGGAAAGAAAACAACAGCTGATCTATATGGCCGAAATGGGTGAGCTGCACTCGAGATCGTTGGAAGCATATTATGATCAAACAATAGCTGAAAAAGAGGATTCACTTTTTCGATTAATTAGGCTTTATCGGGATTCCATGGCATTACGTGAATTACACTATATGAAAGAGGCCCCAGTAACCCCTGTGTGGTTAGACCGATATCATACCTATGCCTCTTTTTTACGATGGAATAAGGATTTTGGCCACGCAGATTTGATTCGTTCATTGTATGACCGCATGTCTGAATCCGATCGAGCGACTAAAATTGGGCAGATTATCACGGACTATGTGAATTTGCCTCCACAAGTGAATATTGGTGATCAAATGCTTGATGGGGATTTGTATGATATAAAGGGGCGTGTTCGTAATCTGTCGAGATTCAAAGGGAAATGTATTTTACTGAATTTTTGGAGTGGTGAATCTCCGGCATGTATGCGCTCGTTCATCGAGTTAGAGCAGATCATCAAACAATATAGATCAGTGAAGGTGGTCAGTATCTGTATGGATCCCAAGCAGCAATGGATTGATGTGGTCAAGCGTAATCAATTGATCGGTAGTCAATGGAACGAATTGAAGACATGGCGAACAGGGCTTGCTGCAGCTTATCAGGTGGCGGCATTACCCTTTTACGTGCTGATTTCTCCTGAGGGGGTGGTTGTCGATATGTGGGGTGGCGGCGAATATGGCTCTACCAAGAAGAGAGTGCAAAAGCTATTGTCTCAAGATCTGAAAAAGATGGAGGTGGATCAGTAAATAGCCTGGTTTTGCTTCGCTTCCAAGTAATCATCAGTGGTCGGTCGCTTATTAGAATTTCATTCTGTGATTGTGATGATCGTTGTATGAGTCTCAGTGTTTCCTCAAAGTAAATAGCATATCTTTATGCAAAAGCAAGGAGTTAATTAACCTAAGACTAAATGATAATGAAAAAGGGTGCATCATTGGTGCTTGTGATGGGAAGTTTCCTGTTGCTAAGTGCAACTTCAAAACCTCAGGAACCAAAACCCTGTCAAGTGCCTGAAGGAGAGTTTGTGATTTATGGGGAGTTGCAGAATGTACCGGATAGTTCGGTGTTAGAATTGTTACGTGCAGAGGGGCGAATCCATCGCCTAATCGATAGCGATACGGTTGTCAATGGGAAATTTATCTTTCGGGATACAATTACCGATTCTCAGGCCCATAAATTGCGTTTGACTGCCAGATCAAAAGGGTTTCCGAATACATTTCTAAATATTTGGGTTAAATCGGGTGCCTATGTAAAAATCACAGGCAATGATTGCTTGCACTCATTGTGGCATGTAGAGAGTGATGTGCCGGAACAGCATGATGAGAATTTGTTTTCTGAGGTCGCGTTGGCAGAACGGAAGCAGATGTTACCCTATGTGACGGAATGGAATGACGTGTATAGTACGGGATTGCAGCATGGCTTGGATAAGCCCACTTTAAGAAAGGTAGATTCGCTTCTTAAATTGTTTTTACCGTTGGTGGATTCCATTGCATTACATGAATTAAACTACATGAAAGAGGCTCCGGTAACTGCTGTTTGGTTAGACCGATATCAAAATTATGCTGGGTATTTGCAATGGAACAAAAAATTTGGTCATGAAGATTTGATCAGGTCTTTGTATGATCGTATGTCAGAAGCGGATCGGGCAACGGAAGAGGGGCAATTGATTACCGCCTACCTCAATTTACCAGAGGTTGTGAATGTCGGAGATCAGATGGTGGATGGTGATTTGTATGATGTGAAGGGGAACCTGCACCGTCTTTCCGAGTTTCAAGGAAAATATATTATGCTTGATTTTTGGAGCCTGGAATGTGGGCCGTGCGTACAATCTTTTCCGGAACTGAAGGAGGTCGCAGAGTCTTATAAAGAAGATTTGGTGATAGTCAGTATTAATTCCGATCCTAAAGATAGATGGCTTGATTTTATTGAACGTAAGGGCTTAACGGGTAACCAATGGAATGAACTTGCTAAGGAAGCCACTGGGCTTGCAGCTGTTTATCAGGTGACAGCCATTCCACATTATGTAATGATCTCTCCGGAGGGCGTAGTTTTGGATATGTGGAAAGGTTACGGCCCGGGGGCTATTAAAGGAAAAGTGCAAGGTTGGTTGAAGCCAAATACTCCAAAGGCGGAGACAGAGAAGCCGTAGAGCTTGCTATGCCTTGCTCATCTATTGTAATTATTGATTGTAGAAGGTAGTGTTTGTTCATATAGCAAAAGCATTAAGTTAAATAGCCTAAACCCAAACTAAATGATAATGAAAAAGGGTGCATCATTGGTGCTTGTGATGTGGAGTTTTCTATTGCTGAGCGCGACTTCAAAACCTCAAGAACCCAAATCTTGTCAAGTTCCGGAAGGAGAATTTGTGATTTATGGGGAGTTACAGAATGTGCCGGACAGTACGGTGATAGAACTTGCACGATATGACGGCAAAATAAGGCGTAGCATAGCATTCGATACGGTGATTGATGGAAAATTTGTTTTTCGAGATACCATTACTGGCCTCAATACCCGTAAATTGTATTTATGTACTAGAATTAAGGGAATCCCGAGCGACCCTGCTTATATCTGGGTTAAATCCGGAACTTGTGTAAAAATCACAGGCGAAGATTGCTTATTTCCTTTGTGGAGTATTGAGAGTGATGTGCCGGAGCAACAAGTTGAGAGTGAATTTTCGAAACTTGCTTTGAATGAAAGACGGCAAATGCTGAAATACTCAACCGAGCGAAGCGATTTAATCGCTGCACATCCCAATATGGATTTTGATCAATCCGACATAAAAAAGTTAGACTCACTGCTCAAATTGTACTTGCCGCTGTATGATTCGATTGCATTGCAGGAGCTGAATTACATGAAAGAGGCTCCGGTAACGGCCGTGTGGTTGGATCGATATGCCACCTATGTTCCCTTTTTGCAATGGAACAAATCGTTTGGTCATGAAGATTTGATCCGTTCTCTGTATGATCGTATGTCAGAAGCGGATCGGGCAACGGAAGATGGACAGTTGATTACCGCCTATCTCAATTTGCCAAAGCCTGTAAACGTCGGAGATAAGATGGTGGATGGCGATTTGTATGATTTGGAGGGCAATGCCCGCCATCTGTCTGAGTTTAAAGGAAAATATATTTTGCTTGATTTTTGGAGTCAGGGGTGTGGCCCGTGCCTACAATCTTTTCCGGAGCTGAAGGAGGTTTCTGAAATGTATAAAGACAGTCTGGAAATTGTCAGTATCAGTATGGATACTAAAGAGAGTTGGCTCGATTTTATTGAACGAAAAGGTCTGACGGGTAATCAATGGAATGAATTTGCTAAGGGAACCACTGGGCTTGCAGCGGTTTATCAGGTGAAAGCTATTCCATATTATGTAATGATCTCTCCAAAGGGTGAAATCGTGGACATGTGGAAAGGTTATGGTCCGGGATCTATTAAAGAAAAGGTTCAACACTTAATTCAGGAAGAGCAATTGGGCGAGTAGTCTCCTCGGATCATGAATCAATTGATTCTTTGATATAGGCATCCGGTGTCAAGTTGCATTGATACCGGATGTCGTTTTATTATTGCAGCCGTTAATTGACGCGTATTACTTTATTTTGGTAAAGTATGCTGAAAATTCGTGACTTCTCGCTATCTTTGAAGTTGTTTTAACAGATATGTCCGCTATGATTGATTTAAGAAAAAGACACCTGCTGACTTTGCTGGATTTTACTCCTGAAGAGATTGCTTATCTGCTTGATTTGGCCAAACGCCTCAAAACCGATAAATACCTCCATCGTGAAAAGCAGATGTTGGTCGGTAAAAATATAGTGCTGCTTTTTGAAAAAGATTCGACACGTACCCGGTGCTCATTTGAAGTGGCCGCTCATGATCAAGGAGCTCATGTGACCTATTTGGGTCCGACTGGTTCTCAGATCGGAAAGAAGGAGTCGATCAAAGATACAGCGCATGTCTTGGGACGTATGTATGACGGTATTGAGTATCGTGGATATGCCCAACGCATTGTTCAGTTATTGGCAGAATTTTCGGGTGTGCCAGTGTGGAATGGCTTGACAACTGAATTCCACCCGACGCAGGCATTGGCCGATATGTTGACGATGCGTGAACATTGCTCGAAACCGTTGTCTGAAATGAAATTCTGTTTCTTGGGCGATGCACATAACAATGTGGCCAATTCGTTGATAGTGATGGCTGCCAAAATGGGAATGGATTTCCGTGCCATTTCGCCTCGGGCGTGTGCTCCGGATCCATCGTTGGTAGAGCGTTGCCGCAAAGTGGCCGAATTAACTGGAGCAAAAATTACAATTACCGATAGTATCGCAGAGGGTGTTGCCGGTTGTGATTTTGTCTATACCGATGTTTGGGTTTCTATGGGTGAGCCTGACGAAGTATGGAGCGAACGAATCAAACTGTTGAAACCATATCAGGTTAATCGTGCGGTGATGGAGGCAACTGGTAATCCCGATTGCAAGTTTATGCACTGCTTGCCGGCTTTTCATGATCTGGAGACCAAAGTGGGTAACGATATTTACGAAAAATTCGGATTGCGTGAGATGGAGGTCACCGATGAGGTGTTCCAGTCAGAGGCATCGATCGTATTTGATGAGGCCGAAAACCGAATGCACACGATTAAAGCGGTTATGGTCGCCACTTTGGGAAATGATTTGTATTGATATTGTGCGATCTCTGCCGATTAGAGAATAGTATTGCGGATAATTGATGCTTAAAGTGGCAGGTCAATATCAGCTGTTTGATAGATAGTTGCGATTGTTGGGAAAGCGCCTATAGTTGCGAAAGTCATAGAGACAGTTGGGTGCTGCATCACTATCAAAAGCAAGAATCGAGAATAGATTGGTACATAACTATATCGTATTTAATAAAACGTTGAACCATGTTGCGGAGAGGTAGTAAATTAACAACAGAGCAGTTCCGAGTGGCTTATCCATCTTGGGGAGATTTGTTGACTCTGCTGGGTGTTTTTATTGTTGCGACCGTATTAGGATCCTTGCTGACAGGCATTTTACAAAAGATTGGAAGTATCTCAGTCGGTTTTGGCTCGTTTTTAGGATATGTGATCCAATTCTCGCTGGTGATTATATTCGGGCTGTTTCAACGTAAAATTCGATCTCCCCAAGGAACACGTTTATTGAAATTCGGTTTGGCAAAACTTGATTTTGTCATCATTTTATGGGGTACTATTATGGTGCTGGCAACGGGCGTTGTCATTGAACCGTTGTTGAATCTCTTCCCGGAAACCTATTTGGATCGACTTGGCAATATTATGGCTGCTGGCGGTTGGATGATGTTTACGTCGATTGTCATAGCCCCCATTATGGAGGAGATCCTGTTCCGGGGAATTCTCCAGGATGCCTTGATGCGTAAATATGGAGTCTTTGTCGGTATTTTGATTGCATCGGCTGTCTTCGGTATTGTGCACATAATTCCACAACAGGTGGTCAATGCCTTTATGATCGGTATTGTATTGGGTTACATTTATTATCGGACTGGAGCACTGCTGCCGGTGATACTGATACATTGCATCAATAATGCCATTTCCTATTTCACCTGGATGCTCAACGGTGAAACCTTGCTTTCGACTCGTGAACAGATGGGTAACGATACGTTGTACTTTACGGTTTATGGAATTGCATGCGTGCTCTTTGTCATCGGTTTTGTTTCTATCGCAATCCGTATTTCGAAAGAAGAAAAACGCCGTCAGTTAGAGGTTTCTGGAGGTGACGGTGCACAAACTGTAGCAAATGCATCAAGTCCAGATTCTGGGCTCATGACGGAAGAGCCTTTGGTTGCGTCCTCTGTTTCAAATGAAAAAACAGGCTTAAACGGACAAAAAACATCAACGGATCATACTAATCGGGTTGATTGATCGTTGTTACCTTAAGCGAATGAAACAATTTTGTACACATAGGCTTTTTTGGATTCTACCTTTGACGTGTGTCATGGGTATGAGTTCATGTAAGCGTTTTCCAAATCCATTCACCAATCAGAAGGTTTTAGCAGAAGTGGGAGGTGAGCGGCTTTATCTGCATGAGCTTACTCCGATTTTTACCCCTGACATGACGGCTGAGGATAGCATCAAGGTCCAAAAATCATATGTTGATCAATGGGTGAAAAAACAGCTCAAAGTGCAGGAGGCAGAAGAGATGTTTCGCAGTAGTCAGGAGGACATTGATCGTTTGGTGGAGGAGTATCGTAACTCTTTATTGACACACAAGGTGGATCAGTATTATGTAGATAAGGAGTTGGATACATTGTTTACAGATAAACAGATTGCTGATTATTATCTCAATCATAAATCTGAGTTTGTGCTTGACAAAATGATTTTAAAGGCCCGTGTTGTCAAGATTCCCAATAGCTATCGTCAGGCTGCTAAACTTAAAGAGAGAATGTTAGCAGCTGGCAATGACTCCTATCAGGATTTTGTCGATATTTGTACCAAGAATGGATTTGAACTGGTCGAGATTAATACGTGGTCAGAACCGACAGTGCTGTTATCGTTATTACCGACCGATAAGGAGACAGATTATGGATATTTATTCAATCCTGGACAGATCTCAGAGTTTAAGGAGGGGAATGATATCTATTATGTACGGGTAACAGATATTCGTCGGTCGGGTGATTATGCTCCTGTAGAAAGCGTCTCGGAGGTGATCAAACGTGTGCTGTTCAACCAGCGTAAACAGGATATTATCAAAGCTCACGAAGATAGCCTTTATCGGCAAGCCTTGTCTAAGAAACAAATTTATGTTCATGCCAATTAAACATTATACTATGAAAGCCGGAATTCTTTGTTCCGCACTTCCTTTTCTGATGTGCTTGACACCATGTTCAGTGTTGGCTCAGGAGCCACAGGCTTCTCAGGAGTCTGAACAACCTCAGCAATCACAACTTGCCTCAGAGCCATACAAGCCGTCTGCTCAGCAGGTGATGGTTGACAAAGTGGTTGCCGTAGTGGGTAATTCAATGGTTTTATATTCTGATTTGGTACAGGCCAGCAAAAGTTTGATTGAGCAGCGACGTTCTCAGGGCTACACATCGGATCGGGATCCTTTGTGTGAAGCATTGGAAACCCTGATCGAACAGAAGATTCTATATACGCAATCTCAGATTGATTCTTTGACAATCGATAAAAGTGATATTGCAATGATGGTCGAGAATGCCATTAATCAAGAGATTGCAGAAAAAGGATCCCAGGCTGCAGTTGAAATGTATTATCATAAGCCTATTTTTGATATTCGCAGTGATTTGCAATCTCGGTATGAAGAGGTGCGATATGCGATGACCATGAAGCAGGATGTAATGAGTAAATCGACTATTACATCTGGAGAGGTAGAATATTATTTCAAACGCATGCCCAAGGATTCTATTCCTATTATTCCGGAACAGTATGTTTTTTCACAGATTGTACGTTACCCACCATCGACCGAAGAGGCTAAATTCCGGACACGCGAGCGTATCTTGGAACTTCGCGAGCGTATTATGAACGGCACCAAGTTCGAGATGTTGGCGCGTATGTACTCCGAGGATCCGGCCACATCGATCCGAGGTGGAGAAATGGATCCAATGCCCAAAGAGAGTTTTGTAAGACCGTTTGCAGATGCGTTAGTTAAATTGCGTCCAGGACAAGTCTCTGAGGCTGTCGAAACTGAATTCGGTTTTCACTTGATTGAGTTAATTGACCAAAATGGTAATCTCTATCATTGTCGACACATTTTGCTCAAACCTCAATTTACTGATGAGGAAGTACGGGCTTCATTCAAGACGCTTGATAGCTTGAAACGTGAAATCCAAAAAGGAAATCTTACCTTCAAAGACGCGGTAGAGAAATATTCTGAGGATAAGTATTCGAATAAGAATGGTGGTGTTGCTACCAATATTGAATTATTGGCGATGACGAATCGCAACGATGCGAAGGCAGCTACAACCAAATTCTTGAAGGAAGAGTTGAGCCAGATGCCTGAGGTTTACAATGCGTTGCGCACCATGAAGCCCGGCGATATTTCCGATGCTTTTGCATCTCAGGATTCTCGAGGCAATATCATGGGTAAGATGGTTCGTTTGGATGAGATTATCCCAACTCATAAAGCTAACCTTTCAGAGGACTTTCTGCGCATCCAAGAGTTGGCTCTGACCCGAAAACAAGCCGATGATTATGAAAAATGGCTGAAAGAAAAGGCCAGCAGTATGTACATCCGTATTGATCCTCAATTCAAAACCTGCGATTTTCAACGCACATATCTGCTCAAATAGTTTGTAGAAAACCCATTTGACGTGAAGCGATTTTTTCAACTTCTTATTGGGGGATTGTGCTGCTGTTCCGGGATTATTGGAGCGGTGGCACAATCTGCGTCCAACGGTACCCCTAAAATAGTGAACTTTTCGGCTGATGTGATGCGGCCGGTTAAGGTGGCAGATTCATCTGTGATCAGTCTGGTAGGGCATGTTGTTTTTTACCATAACGGAGCGGTAATTACCTGCGACAGTGCTATTCGATTCAACGATCGCATGATGGACTGTTATAATAATGTTATTATCAATAAGGATAGTACATTCGTGTATGGCGACCGTGCTGAGTATAACGGTAATATTAATATGGCTCGGGTCTATGCTCCATTGATCAAAGTGGTAAATGGAGACGCAACGCTATATACCTACAATTTTTCGTTCAACACACTGGATAATATAGGCCATTATACGGGTGGAGGAACGATGTTGCAAAAAGAGAACCGGCTTGAATCACGTGATGGGTATTATTATGCCGATACACGTGAACTGGTCGGAGTACATGATGTTGAGATGAGCAATCCCGATTACCAACTCAAATCCGATTCAGTAAATTACAATTTGGATACCGAGGTGGCTCGTTTTTCTACTCGGTCATTTATCTGGAATAAGGATAATGAATTTTTGACTGCAATTCGCGGTATGTATGATCGTAAGGCCAATAAATATACGTTTACGGATCAATCGTATATTTTGACTGCAAATCAGGAGCTTTGGGCTGATACAATCTACTACCAGCAAGACAACCAAGATGCTTTGCTTTTGAGCAATGTGCAGGTTGTTGATGAAGAGCAGCAAGCTGTGGCTTTCGGCGATTTGATTCAATATTGGGGCCACGAACGCAAAGCGCTGTTGACTCGAGATCCAGTAATCGCTTCATTCCAACAATCGGATAGCAGTAAGGTGGATACGTTGTATATGCGTGCCGATTCGATGTTCGTTTATACCTTCAATCGTGATTCTGTATTAAAAGATTCCTTGGCGGCTGACTCCCTTGCTGAATTGGAGGAGATGGATGCGACAGAAATAGAGATGAACAGTCAAAATGAAGCTGCTGCTACAGAATCAGAACAGAATGAATCTGGTGATGATGCGGTAGTTGATCAATTGGGGGAATCAGCTGAAGAGAAGCAATCGGAGGCAGAGGTTTCGGATTCATCTCAACTGACAAAAAAAGAGTTGAAACGTCTTGAAGCAGAAAAGCGACGACAAGAACGTGAAAAAATACGACAGCAGAAGGAACAAGAGCGGGCTGCTCGTATGAAAGCCCGTGAGGAACGGTGGCAACAGAAAGAGGCCCAGCGTAAACGGAATAGATTACAAGCTATGGCTGATTCCATTGCGCGTGCCGATTCGATTGCTCAAGCTGAACGGTTGCAGCGTCAACGCGACTCATTGTCGCAGCTGGCCAAACAACAGGCTGATACATTACAACCTATGGTTGCTGATACAGTGACAGCAGAACAGGATTCGTTGGTGCGCAAGGTTTTTGGCTACCATAATGTGCGGATTTATCGTCACGATTTTCAAGCTGTATGCGATTCGATGACCGGTTTTACACTCGATTCTACATTACATATGTATGTGGACCCGGTGTTGTGGAATGATAACAATCAGGTGACATCACAATGGGTGGATATTTACACACGAAACCAGAAGATTGATCGAGCGGTGTTTGTCGGAGATCCGATCATGTGTCAACAGGTCGATACATCACATTACAACCAAATCAAAGGGAAAGAGATTCAGTCCTATTTCCGAGACGGTACCATTTATCGCACAGACGTGAACGGTAATGGACAAACCTACTATTTTATGGTGGAAGAGGATAGTTTGGGATCGTACATATCTGGGTTTATGACGGTAGAGTGTGCGGATATATCCTTCTATTTCAAGGATCAGACTGTTGATGAAATCGTATGGCGTGGTAAGCCGGTCTATTCCATCTATCCTATGGATAAAATACCTGCGGATCAACCGATGAAATTGCCGGGATTTTCTTGGCAGGGAGACCGTCGTCCGACACAGGAGCAGGTATTTAACCGTACGTTCCGTCCATCAGAACGAGCGTTGTATGAATTGCTGCCTCGTCCAACTTTCCCACTAACCCAAAAGATCAATAAAGCGCGTGAAGAGCTGATCAAAGCGAATGTGTGGATTGATCGCAATGATCCGATTAGTCAGGAGGCTTTGGAATTTATACGTTCACTGGGCTATTGAGTTTTGACGTGTGTAGTTCTGAAAGGAGAAAATCATAGATCAGTTCTCACGACTTAATGATCTCCTGTATGAATTTTAAACTGTAAACATTAAAGTTTGTTTTGTGTCTGCATCGCATGAAGGATTAATGATCTCGTTGTGTGCATTGATATTAACCCAACACTATTAAATAAATGACTTCACTGTATCGCCTTTTTGTTTGTTTGTGTTTGTCGATTTGTGCAGTTGGCAATGTTTCGGCTCGACAAAACAGTACATTTGTTTCGGATTCTTCTATTTCAGATGTTGCGTTTGGAGCCGACCGCCTTCGCTGGTTTCGTATTGCACAAGAGAGTACGCCTGTTTTAAAAGAGACTGTTGTTGAGCCGGTTGGCATGGTTAGATCGGTTCGTGATTCATCTGCTTTTCAGGGGTGGCGTATGGAACCTGCCGGAGATATGCAGCAATTTTACACGATGACTTATAAAAAGGGGGCGCCAGCTGTCATTATTGATTTTGGCCGACATGTAACGGGGTATTTCTCTTTTTCGTTGCACACTGACGGATGGTCAGATGCTCCCACCCGTTTCCGTTTTACTTTTGGTGAGGTTCCGGCCGAAGTAAATACTCCTTTTGATCCCTACACGTGTGGGTTAAGCCGAGGCTGGTTGCAGGATGAGATTGTCACGGTGATGACCTGCCCGGAGCACATCACAGTACCGATTGCACGGCGAATGGCATTTCGTTATGTCAAAATTGAACTGTTGGGAGTCTCTGCCAGTTTTCAATTCAATTTTTCCGGCATGCAAGTCAAAGCGGTTTCATCGGCTTCAGGGATGCCCATGCCTCTCGCAGATGAAACACCGGATATAATTAAACGCATCAATACGGTCGGATTAGCCACTTTGAGTGAGTGTATGCAAACCGTGTATGAGGATGGTCCAAAGCGAGATTTGCGATTGTGGATTGGAGATCTTTATCTGGAGGCATTGGCTAACTCCTATTCGTTCAAAAATCATGATCTGACCAAGCGTTGTCTCTATTTGTTAGCCTCTTTGGCTGATTCGACCGGATGGGTGAGTGCAACGGTTTTTGAAAGGCCCGAATGGAAAATCCAGGGGAAGGGTACGCATTGTATGGATTATACCCTGTTATATGGAGTGGCATTGCGTGATTATGTGAAGTATAGTGGCGATACAACGACTGGTGTTGATTTGTGGCCGTTAGTTAAACGGCAGATTGAGGTAGCTCGAGAGGCACTCAATCCGCAATATGTGTATGACAATGCACTGAAGCCGAGCTGGCTTGTTTTTGATTGGAAAGGGGATTTGAATCGTGATGCGTCGATTCAAGGATTGATGATTTTTGCTTTGGAGCAAAGTTACGATCTGGCTCGTATGCTGGGCAAAGAAAAAGAGGTGAGCGACTGGCCAAAATTGATCGCTCGGATGAAAGCTGCAGCACGTGAAACCTATTACGATCGTCAATCGGGATTGATTTTGTCAGGTCCTAACAAACAAGCGTCATATTTGTCTCAAGTGTGGATGGTGCTTTCCGGTACTCTTTCAGCCAAAGAGGGTGCACGGGCGTTGACCACCGTTATGGAACGGCCGGATGCTTGTTATATTGGTTCACCATATGCTTATCACTATTTGATCGAGGCGTTGATCCAGTGTGGCCTGACCGAGCAGGCACGCACCGCTTTGATTGATTACTGGGGAGGTATGGTTCGCAAAGGTGCTGATACGTTTTGGGAGGTTTATGATCCCAATGATGAGTTCAGATCTCCTTATGGATTTTATCCGATCAACAGTTATTGCCATGCCTGGAGCTGTACTCCGGTCTATTTTATTAATAAATATCCGGAGATTTTCCAGCGTAAATAAAGAGCTATCGTAAGTGCCGTGAATACTAAACAGAGGAGGGACCGAAACTTGGGTTTCGGCCCCTCCTCTGTTTCTCACCTGATGCATCTCTTCCCCAAGGTGAATGCTGAGAAAATAGTAGGTTTATAGTATTATCTTTACAGAGTATAGTGTAACTCTTTATTCTTGGAATGAATCATAGAGGCAGATATATGATCTTACAAATATCCGGCTTCGTAAAGACGAATTAGTATCTCGATAAATTCATCGTCTCCCGTAGGATCGTACGTGTCTTTAAGATTCATGCCAAAGATGCGCCCGACGCCTTGCCATAAAAAGGCACTGAATCCATTGCGAAGTTCTTTGACCAATGCATACGAGGTGTGTCCTGTTTCGCGATCGATCAGTTTGATGAGTAATTTTCCCTGAGAAAAGGTCATGCGATGCAAAACAGGGGTGTATTGTTTCTTAAGCCGACGCTCCATCGCTTTTGTGAAGAGCTGGCGTTCCCGCTCTGTTTTGAGCGTTGCCATGTGTTTCTCCATCTCTTGCAATAACCGGTTGGCCTCTTTGGCAATAGGATAGACTTTTTTGAGATTTTCTACCAGTTTGGCAAATTTGCGTGTATCGATCTTGCGGGGAAAAACAAATACAGGAATTATCTCAGCAACCAATACTGTGTCGCCCTCGATTCTCTCTAAAGTGAGACCAGTATATATGCTTCTTTTTTGGGCCTGAGTAGGAGCTGCCCATAACAATAAAGGAATGATTATGTACAGCCAAGGTTTCATGCGATGAACTAAAAAATTCATACCTTTGCAAATATATAATAAAGCAGGCAAAATATCTGTTTTTTCAAAGTAATTCCGTTTGTTGTCGCTGAGGCAACAAGTGAATGTGATGAAACAAACAATAGCTTCTATGTATTCTAAACATCAAATTTCAGATGCCGTTTTTTTGACCAGAGTCAACGACCGGCGTAAAAATCTTTTTGAAAATTTGTGGCCATTACCTGATGGCGTTTCATACAACTCGTATTTGATTCGCGATGAGAAATGTGTCTTAATGGATACGATCGAGGCGGGGAGTGACCGTAGTTATTTGGATTGGGTCTCTTCCGTTTTGGGAGATCGTCAGCTTGATTATTTGGTTATTCACCACATGGAGTTGGATCATAGTGGTGAGATTCAAAGCCTGTTGCAGCGTTATCCCAATGTGAAAATTATCGGTAATGTCAAAACCTTTAAAGTTTTGTGTGGCTATCTCGGAGAACTGCCGAATCTGGTAGAGGTCAAAGATGGTGATACCTTGGATTTGGGTCATCATAAATTGAAATTTGTTTTCACTCCGTGGGTTCATTGGCCTGAAACCATGATGTCTTACGATATGACGGACGGTATCCTCTTCCCTGGAGATGCTTTTGGTAGTTTCGGTGCCATAGATGGTGGCGCTTTTGACGATCAGGTCGTTTTTGATGATCGTCTCGAATCGGAGATGCGCCGATATTATTCCAATATCGTAGGTAAGTACAGCAACATGGTGCAAAAAGCATTTGCTAAATTATCGACCTTGGATATCCGTGCAATCTGCCCGTTGCATGGACTGGTATGGCGTAATGATCCGGCTAAAGTGATCGAACTATATCGTCGTTGGTGCCATTACGAGGCCGAAGAGGGGGTTGTTGTGATTTATGGCTCGATGTATGGCAATACGGCACAAATGGCTGATTATATTGCTTATAAAATGGCTGAAGCCGGTGTTAAGCAGATTCGTGTACATGATGCCTCCAAGACCCATTTGTCATACCTGATCAATGATATTTGGCGCTACAAAGGAGTAATTTTAGGTAGTTGCGCGTACAATACCATGATGTTGCCTACTATGGATGCTCTGACTCGGGAATTATTGCATATCGGAGCCAAGAACCGCTATTTGGGACTGTTCGGTACATATAGCTGGAATGGTGGCGGTGTACGTACGCTGAAACAATTTGCTGAAGAGATCGGTTGGGAACAGGTCGCTGAACCGGCTGAAATTATGGGTCGTCTTACCAGCGAAAAAATAGCAGCTTGTGACACGTTGGCGGCCAGCATGGCGGCTAAAGTGTTAGGAGACTCAACCTCCGATTGCTAATTGTTTGTTGGATTGCAGCCTTGCCGATAGATCATAAATTTTAGAGAGCGGCAGATGTAACGGATTTGTTACGTTAGCGATTCGATAGTTGGCAAATGAAAATAGAGCCAGAATGGGCGGGAATATGAAAAAATAGTCGTAATTTTGAAACGCTGCGTTTTGTTTTTCAAAGAACGTGGAATAGCTCTCGTGCGAAAAGGAGACAATTTTTTGCAGAACTTACATAATTAAGCTTAAAAAATGGATTCAATTGCAATTTTGACCGGTGGCGGTCCAGCGCCCGGAATGAACACTGTCGTAGGAAGTGTAGCCAAGACCTTTTTACAGAAAGGTTATCGTGTAATTGGCCTTCATGGTGGATATTCGGGATTGTTCAACAAGAACCCGAAAACTACTGATATTGACTTCCTGCTGGCAGATGATATCTTTAACCGCGGAGGATCATTCCTGGTAATGAGTCGCTTCAAACCGACTGACAAAAACTTTGAAGAGGATTTCAACCTCGATTTCTTCGTGAAGAACAACGTGAAACTGTTGGTAACGGTAGGTGGTGACGATACGGCTTCTACGGCTAACCGTATTGCAAAATTCCTTGCAGCCAAGAAATATCCTATTGCCAATATTCACGTTCCCAAAACCATTGACAACGACCTTCCTCTGCCTGCAGGATCACCGACTTTCGGTTATCAGTCAGCTAAGGATATGGGTTCGATTATTGGTCGTACCGTTGCAACAGATGCAAAGACCAGTGGTAACTGGTTTGTAGTAGCTGCGATGGGTCGTTCAGCAGGTCACCTGGCATTTGGTATTGGTACTGCTTGCCATTATCCGATGATTGTGATCCCTGAAATGTTCAACAAGACAGAGATTACCGTTGAGAAGATTGTCAACTTGGTTGTATCAGCAATCATCAAACGCAAGATCATGGGTATTGACTATGGTGTTGCTATGATTTCTGAGGGTGTCTTCCACTCACTGAGCAATGAAGAGATTCAGAAATCTGGTATTCACTTCTCATATGATGATCACGGCCATCCAGAGTTGGGTAAGGTGTCAAAGGCTCACATTTTCAACGAAATGTTGGAAAAGAAACTGAAAGAGCTTGGCCTGAAAGTTAAATCTCGTCCGGTAGAGATCGGTTATGAGGTTCGTTGCCAGACTCCAGTAGCTTATGACTTGGTATATTGCTCATTGCTGGGTATGGGTACCTATAAGCTCTTCAGCGAGGGTAAAACCGGTTGCATGGTTTACGTTGATCCGGCAGGCCAGATCTCTGAACTCTATTTGAAAGATCTGCAGGATCCTGAAACCGGTAAGATTCCGCCTCGTTTGGTTGATATTACCTCGGATAAATTCACCCAGGTGGTTGAGAATATCTTGAATTACATCACTCCTGCCGATTACGAGGAGGCTAAAAAATATGTAGCAGATCCAGCTGCATACGATTTCAAGAAGATCCTGAACTGGTAGTAGGATTCTCTTGTATAATCAATAGAGGAGGGCATTTGATAGATGTCCTCCCTTTTTTTGTTGTTTTGTAATGCCTCGGTAGTTTGCAATCACACTGCTTGGCGTGCCGAAACAAGTAATTGTTGCATTACGTGATTGTATTGACGATGCTTAATATAGATAGTTCATGCTCCTCTGAAAAGTGTTCTTTGCAGAGTTAGGAAGGCTTGCAATGAGTCAACCTTGAATCCAATTGTAACCTCGTCAGGATTGCAAGCTGTTGTTGTGAGTGATTTGCAATAGGGTGATCAGGAGTGTTGCTATATTAGATAGGTATATGTAAATACAAAAAAAATCGGTTCGTTATGAACCGATTTGCTATATTTTATAAATTTAAGCTTACTATTCGTCATCTTCCATCTCTTCTGCGATGATTTGATCATCATCCGTCTCTTTGATTTCATCGCTATAGTAATCTTTGTCATCCTCATCTTCAACTTGATCGTCAACTTTGACGTCAACCTTGACTAAGTAGCTGACCTCTTCGGTTTCGAGCATAATTGCGTAGAAAAAGTCCCCTGGTCCTTTGTCAACACGCAACATCGAATCGGTATATCCGTTTGGGTATTGTTTCTTGATCTCTTCCTGCAATTCAGGTGACAAGTTCTTGTAACTTACTACTACTCTTTTCTTTGATTTGTTAACGAGTGCCATTGGTTTGCAAAAATTTTCTGCAAGTATAAACAAAAATTAGTAATACAAGAAGCCTGAAAAAATTTTTCTTAAAAATATTCAGAGCGTGGCATGCTTTGGCAAGGGTAGTTGTCTGATTGCCTTTTATTTGCAAAAATAGAGCTAAAATGTCGATTGGTGCAGTTCCTATAAAATTATTAATTTTACATCACATATTGAGAATTTATGCAACCCAAAGATAGGATTGACCAACTACGAGCTTTGCTCAATGAGCAAAACTACCGATATTACGTACTGAATGACCCGTTGATGAGTGATTTTGAGTACGATAAGTTGATGCGGGAATTGCAGGATTTGGAACAAGCCAATCCACAATACGCTGATCCCAATTCACCGACACAACGGGTGGGTAGTGACCGTGCCAACCAGTTTGCAAGTGTCACACACCGCTTCCCCATGCAGTCATTATCCAATACCTATTCCCGTGAGGAGGTAACAGATTTTGATACACGCATACGGAAAGAGGTTGGAGAGGTTGAATATGTATGTGAATTAAAATTTGATGGCACATCAATCAGCCTGTTGTATGAGCATGGACAATTGGTACGCGCTGCAACGCGTGGAGATGGTACGGTCGGAGATGACGTGACGGAGAATGTGCGAACCATACGCAGTATTCCGTTGCAGTTGCGCGGAGGAGGGTATCCGGATCTGTTTGAGATCCGGGGGGAAATACTTATGCCATATAAATCGTTTGAACGATTAAATCGTGAACGTGAAGATATCGGTGAAACACCATTCGCCAATCCCCGCAATGCGGCTGCAGGTTCTTTGAAGCAACAAAGTTCCGCGGTTACTGCGAGTCGAGATCTGGATGCTTACCTTTATATGTTAGCAGGCGATGAAATGCCGTATGCAACGCACTATGAGAGCTTGTTGGCTGCCCGACAATGGGGATTCAAAGTTTCGGATCAAATGAAGTTGTGCCGGAATTTGGATGAAGTGATGGATTTTATTCGGTATTGGGACCAAGCTCGCGAGTCGTTGCCCTTTGCGACGGATGGTGTCGTGATTAAAGTGAACAGCTATGCGATGCAGAAGCAGTTGGGTTCAACAGCTAAAGCTCCACGTTGGGCTGTAGCCTATAAATTCAAGGCTGAACAGGCTTTGACTCGTCTGTTGTCGGTTGATTTTCAGGTGGGACGTACCGGTGCCATCACGCCTGTGGCCAATTTGGAACCGGTGCAGTTGGCCGGTACTGTAGTAAAACGGGCTTCGCTGCATAATGCAGAACAGATTGCACTATTGGATATTCGATTAGGGGATATGGTCTATGTCGAGAAAGGAGGCGAGATTATTCCCAAAATTACAGAGGTCGAACTGAGTGAACGTCCTGCGGAGAGTCAACCTTTTGAATTTATCACCCGTTGTCCTGAATGTGGTACGGAATTGGTCAAATATGAGGGTGAGGCTCGTCATTATTGTCCCAATTCGAGCAGTTGTCCTCCGCAGATTGTGGGCCGTATTGTTCATTTCATTTCCCGCAAGGCGATGAATATTGAGGGGCTGGGCGATGAGACGGTGCAGTTGCTTTATGATAATGGATTGGTTCACGATATTTCGGATCTCTATACCCTCAAACGGGCCGATTTAGTGCGCTTACCACGGCTTGGTGAGAAATCCGCAGATAATATTTTGCGTAATATCGAAGCTTCGAAACAGGTGCCTTTTGCACGGGTGCTGTTTGCGATCGGTATTCGTTTTATCGGGGAGACTACGGCAAAAATTCTTGCCCGGCAGTTCAAAAATATCGATGCGTTGATTCATGCCGATCCGGAACAGCTGATTGAAGCAGAAGAGGTGGGTGAAAAGATTGCCCGCAGCATTATTGAATACTTTGCGGATGCAGGGAATATGCGGATCGTTGAACGCTTGCGATCATATGGTCTTCAATTTCAGAATCAAGTTCAGGAAGGAGCGACAGATCGTTTGGCTGGATTGAATTTTGTAATTTCCGGCACTTTTGTTCATCACTCTCGCGATCAGCTCAAAGAATTAATCGAACGTCACGGAGGACGTAATTTGAGTGGTGTTTCTTCCAATGTGAATTACTTGTTGGCGGGTCAGAATATTGGACCGGCCAAATTGGCTAAAGTCTCCAAATTAGGGGTTAAAATGATTAATGAGGAGGAGTTCATGCAGATGTTGGGAGATGAATCTGCTGTTTCGACTGAAAATATGCCGGTACAGGGTACATTGTTTTAAATTATATGTTAGTTTTGCATAAAAATTAACATCTGGCTATGAAAACAAACATTAAAGGGGGTGGGGTCGCTTTGATTACCCCGTTCAAAGATAGTGGAGAGATCGATTTTGAAGCGTTAGAGCGTCTGTTGAATCGTGTTATCTCAGGTGGGGCTGATTATTTGGTCGTATTGGGAACAACGGCCGAAACACCGACTCTTTCCGCTGAAGAGCGTATTGCGGTTACGAAGTTTGTTATTGAAAAAAATAATGGCAAATTGCCCATTGTATTGGGTATTGGAGGCAATTGTACCGCTGACGTTGTTCGGAGTATTCAGACAACGGATTTGGAGGGTGTCGATGCAATCCTTTCGGTAACACCATACTATAATAAACCGTCACAGGAGGGTATCTATCAACATTATAAGACAATCGCTGAGGCTTCGCCACGTCCTATCGTGATGTATAATGTTCCGGGACGTACCGGAGTAAACATGGCTGCCGCAACTACTTTGCGATTGGCCCATGAGTGCAAGAATATTATTGCTGTCAAAGAGGCCTCAGGTAACATTGCACAAGCCGCCTATATTTTGCGTGATCGTCCTGAAGGTTTCTATGTCATCTCGGGAGATGACAACTTGACTCTGCCGATGATGGCTATGGGAGGCGACGGCGTCATTTCCGTTGCGGTGAATGCTTATCCAGAAAAGTTCTGCCGCATGGTGCATGCCTTACAGCAAGGGGATGTTAAGACCGCTGCTCCGTTGCACTTGGAGATGATGGAGGCAACCGATGCATTGTTTGCGGAAGGAAATCCGGTTGGTGTCAAAGCAGCTTTAACCTATTATGGGGTTATCCGCAATAATTTGCGATTACCTTTGGTCGCTTCATCAGCGGCTTTGGACGCAAGATTGAAAAATCTGATTGAGCGTTATGATCTGAAATAACGGCTCGAAGATTGATAAATCAAAAAATGTAACTTATGCGACGTGGTATTGGATTGGTTGTGGCAGTTATGGCAATGTGGGCTTGTACTGCACAACAGGGAAATATGAAGACAGCGTCGGGATTGGTGCAGAGAAAATTCCAGACCGAAATCGATGGAAAGTCAACGGATCTGTTTCGGTTGACCAATACTTCGGGGATGGAGGTTTGTGTAACCAATTACGGAGGCCGAATCGTCTCAATTCTGGTACCCGATCGCAAAGGAATCATGCGTGATGTTGTCCTGGGTTTTGATAACATTGCCGCCTATCAAAAATATTCGAGCAATTATGGCGCAACAATAGGTCGGTATGCCAACCGGATTGCCAAAGGACGTTTTGTGTTGGATGGTGATACCATTCAGTTGGATCTGAATGACAAGCTCGGTAATAACATGCACGGGGGAAAACCAGGTTGGGCCTATCGGGTTTTCGATGCCGTGCAGAAAGATCCAGCGACTTTGGTGCTGACCTATGTGTCCCCTGACGGTGAGTCGCATTTCCCAGGAACAGTTCAAGTAGAGGTGGCGTATCATTTGACAGATGACAATGCTCTGGATATAGCCTATACGGCTGTTACCGATCGCCCTACGGTGATCAATATGACCAATCACAGTTTTTTCAATCTGTCGGGTAAACCTTCGACTGCAATTACAGATCACATAATGTGGATGGCGGCAGACTCGGTGATGACGATCGATTCTACGGTTGTGCCAACAGGTAATTTTATGGTAGTTCAAGGAACGCCTTTTGACTTCACCGAGGCAAAACCAATAGGACAGGCTATTGATAGCGTAGAAAATGATCAGATACGTTATGGTTTAGGGTATAACCACAATTGGGTTTTACGTTCCGGAGATCGTGATAAGCCGGTTGCAAGCCTTTATTCGCCGGTTTCGGGTATTTTGTTGGAAATTTTGACGGATGAACCTTGTATGCAAATTTATACAGGCAATTATCAAGATGGGACACATATCGGGAAAAAGCGTGTTGCTTATCCTTACCGTGGAGCTGTCTGTCTTGAACCACAACATGCTCCCGATTCCCCGAATCATCCCACATGGCCTTCGGTCAGACTCGATCCGGGACAGTTATATACCAGCCATAGTCAATACCGTTTTTCCGTGGCTGATTAATAAACGGTGCATAAGACGGGCGGAGAACTCTCTCTGCTCGTCTCTTTTTATGTAGAGGGGACGTTGTAACGTGTTTTTGCAAATAAATTGTTATTTTTATCGTTATTATGACAAACGGAAAGCAATGATTTATGTGTAAAAGATTTTATATTTTGTTGTTGATGGCCGTTGTCTCCCTGGGGACAATGATCTCAGTCTCAGCTCAGGATTCTACGCTGTATCGACCTCAAGCTCCTGATAACGATCAAATATTGAAGGATGTACTAAATGGAATGTCCCCATACTATTATCCGGTGCTATTTATGCGTTATATGGAAGGGGATACGACGTTAACCCTGGAAGACTACCGCCATCTTTATTACGGTTATGCTTGGCAACCCGAATATGAGCCTTTCGATAAACCGCAAGTCAAAGATGATCTGTTGCGTTTGGTGGCCATGACTAAAGATTCTTTGTCGTTGGAAAATGCTGAAAAAATCATCGATTTGGCCACTGAGGTGATGAAGTATGACCCATTTTGTCCGGGAAATTTGAATATCTTGGTGTATGGTTACGGGGCAATCGGGAATAAGGTTCAGGAAAAAATAAATTATAGGCGTTTGCAAATGGTGATCAAGACGATTCAATCATCGGGTACCGGATTGAAGGAGGCCTCGCCATGGCATGTGTTGTCGTTCACGCATGCAACGGATATGATGGCCTATTTGAATCTCGATTACGGAACCCGGCGGGTAGTCAGTCGAACGACCGAGTATATTCCGTTGGCATTTCGATTGCCAGGAGGCGTAAAAGGATATTATTTCAATTTCGAACGCATGTATTGGCGCCGTCCCGAAAAGATGCCTGAAAAAGAGTCTGCCGGTTGGGAGTTCAATGGTATTCCGTTGAAAAAACGGACTCAAAAGATCAAATGGTAACTGATTTAGAAATAATTAATTTGTTTTACATTAACTACTACGTAAATTAAAATGAAAAAGAAAGGTTTAATTATATTGGCTGTTATAGTCGTTGTCGTGTTGGTTGTATTTTCATGGTTTAAGAGTACCTATAATGGTATGGTTACAGCCAATGAGGCCGCCCAAGCTCAGTTGGCAAATATTGAAAATCAATACCAGCGTCGGGCTGATCTGATCCCTAATTTGGTCGCTACTGTTAAAGGTTACGCTCAACATGAAGAATCGACTTTAACCCAGGTAGTCGAGGCCAGAGCTAAAGCGACACAGACACAGCTGAATATTGACGATGCAGCAGCCATGTCCAAATATATGGAGGCACAAGGGGAGTTGTCATCGGCATTGAGCCGTTTGATGGCAATTAGTGAGAATTACCCCGATCTGAAAGCCAATCAAAACTTCCTGGATTTACAGACACAATTGGAAGGAACCGAGAATCGTATCGCTACGGAACGGCGTAAGTATAACGAATCTGCTCGCCAATTCAACACAATGATCAAAATGTTTCCGCGCAATATGGTTGCCGGTATGTTCGGTTTTGCCCCGTTGAGCTATTTTGAGGCGGAAGAGGGTGCTCAGCAAGCTCCACAAGTTAGCTTTGAATAAATTGCCCATATAGATGCTGATGAGCAGGAAAACAATATTAGGAGCAAAGCTGTTTAAACAGTTATTGATGCTCTTTTGTGGCGGTTTGGTGGCTATCAGTTCGGTGATAGCCCAAAATTTGCCAGAACCGATGTCTCCTAAGCGCTTGGTGAATGATTTTGTCGGAGTGTTTACACCTCAGCAACAGCAGGCTTTAGAACAGAAATTGGTTGCGTTTGATCGCAAAACCTCCACGCAAATTGCCATTGTGACGGTCGCCGATTTGGAAGGCTATGCCCCTGGGGAATATGCCCAACGATTGTATGACAAGTGGGGGATTGGACAGCAAGGGAAGGATAATGGTCTGTTGATTTTGCTAAAACCTAAAACTCTGGATAGTAATGGTGAGGTTTTTATTGCTGTGGGGTATGGTTTAGAGGGAGTAGTGCCAGATATTACAGCAGGGCGTATCATCGACCGCGAGATGTTACCGTCTTTTCGCAAAGGTGACTATTTTACCGGAACCGATCGTGCCGTCCAGGTATTAATGCAATTGACCGAAGGGGAATTTACGGCTGATCAATATAGCCGGCAGGGTGCGCCTGCAGGATTGACAAGTGGTGCAATTTTGTTCTTTATATTGTTAGTCTTTTTATTCTTTTTTGGTCGTGGACATGGCGGTAACCACGGAGACGATAATGGTGGAAGTAGTGGTGGACGCCGTTTCGTTTGGATTCCTCCTGTGTTTATAGGGGGGCATGGTGGTTTTGGTGGAGGATCTTCCGGAGGGTTTGGTGGCTTCGGAGGCGGTATGTCTGGCGGAGGTGGCGGCGGACGCTCCTGGTAATGAGTCCGGAGAGGCGTTTGTCATTTCTGTGGTTGTTGTTTTTCCGATAGCTACGCATTTTCAGACTTTGTGTTAAAGACCTAAATACTTTGGAAGGTGATTTCTTTTGAATATGACAGCTCAGCCTTATATGTTAATTAGATGGAGCTTAATATTACAAAGAGTGTTGTAACACGCAAATGAGGTGGATGGACCTATTGCAATAGAGCATTGGCCTACACAAGTGAAGAAGGGTAAGGGATTAAAGATGTTCATTCATCGGAATCATGGACGGTGTCATGCATAAATATGCTGTAGGTAAATACTTTCTTCCCATAGAGAGGTTGGTATTACTTGTACTTGCGGGGGTATTGTTGATCTCCTGTAAAAAGGAGCCGGGTGTGACTCCTCCAATCAAGGCCGATCGCACGGTGTTGGTCTATATGGCGGTCAGTAATTTGACTTCGCAGGCTGAACTGAATCTTGCAGATATGGCTGCAGGAATGGAAGGTTTGTCGGGTAATTTAATTGTATATGTCAATCGATATCCGGGGAATGCGGTTTTGTACCGTGTAAATGATGATCAAACCATGGTTGAAGTGGCTCAGTGTGGAAAAGAAGATCCCACGTCAGCCGAAGTGTTGCAACGTGTTTGGAATACAACAGTACAGCAATTTCCTGCCGATTCATATGGTTTGGTTATGTGGGGGCATGCAACGGGATGGGTCCCTGCGGATCTGAACATCACGAATCAACGTAGCAAACCTATTGGTGAAGAACTCTCGCAACCCTTGCAGGGTATGGAGCAGCAGATTTGGACCCAGATGCCGAATGCGTTGCCGACTAAAGCTTTTGGAGGCGATATGGAGATTTCCGATATGGTAGTAGCCTTGCCTCAAGATCGAAAACTTGATTTTCTGCTTTTTGACGCTTGCTTTATGTCATCGATAGAGGCATTGTATGATCTTCGTAACACGGCCCAATATATAATTGCATCGCCAACTGAGGTGATGGGTGACGGCTTTCCGTACACAGATGTAACCCCGCTGTTTTTTCAAGAGACCTTGAATTTGCAGGGAATTTGTCAAGCTTTTGTGGATTCATATCGATATAGTAGCAGTGTACAGTCTGCTTCGGTGGCGTTGATTAATACTTCAGAATTGGAACCACTGGCTACTGCAGTCCGTAATCTTTATGATGCCTTTCCAGATCCGAGCGTAGATCTCGATGAAGTACAGCCTTTTGAAAGTCTGACTCGCCATGTTTTTTATGATATGGAGGATTATTTCAAGCAATTTGCAGAGGGTAGCTCTCAATTTGAAGCATTCCAATCTCAGTTGGCCAAAACAGTCGTCTTTTCGGATTGTACTGATTGGATCTATAGCGCTTATGGAGCAATGTTTCAATGTGTAAATTATTGTGGAATATCGACCTATGTGTCGCAGGATGTTTTCCCCATATATGGCGCAGCTTATGCAGAAACGGCTTGGGCTAAGGCGATCGGTATGTCAAATTGACAACTGCAGGCAAAACGATAAAACTCGTTTACAGATTGATGTAAGTCGGAATGTACTGGATTGTATGTTCCGACTTTTTCGTATGATGGAGAAGAAAATGAGGAGATGAATGCATTTGTCGGATTGATGGTTGCGTGCAAAACCGTTGTGGTAATTGGGATTGGTGGGAATCTGACTCTTTGATCTGAAAAAAAATTAGTACCTTTATCTCGTTGACTTTATATTAAACCACCAAACTTGTATTAACTGCTATGGTTGATTTGAATTTGCTTTATGAAGCCATTTTGAATGGTAAATTGGAGCAGGCCGTAGATGTAACCAATCAGGCGATTGCCGATGGTGTAGAACCACAGGCCATTATTAATGGATATATGATCAAGGCCATGGAAGAGGTCGGACAACGTTTCCAACGAGGAGAGGCGTTTGTTCCCAATCTGCTGATGGCTGCTCGAGCTATGAAAGGTTCGTTGGATATTCTCAAACCGCTGATGAAGGGCGATGCTTCGACCACCTTGGGCAAAGTGGTGATCGGAACCGTCAAAGGCGATTTGCATGATATCGGAAAGAACCTCGTCGCTTCAATGCTGGAAGGATGTGGCTTTGAGGTGATTAATCTCGGAGTGGATGTACCGAGCGATAAATTCATTGCAGCAATTAAGGAAAATAATGCCGATATTCTTTGCTTGTCAGCACTGTTGACTACTACCATGAACTATATGAAAGATGTAATCGAGGCTCTGAAAGCTGATGGATTGCGTGATCAGGTGAAAGTAATGGTAGGTGGCGCTCCTGTTACGGCCATGTTTGCTGAACAGGTTGGCGCAGACGGTTACAGCGAAGATGCCAGTGAGGCTGTAGCGTTGGCTCGTCGTTTGGTTTCTGCATAGGATCTTGTCACTCGGAAGCAATGGAGTGCCGTACCGTACCATTTACTGCATTGGAAATAACATCGGCTGATGTTGCTGATGCAATTGGTTATGGTCCCCATCTCCCTGACGAAAATGTATTACAGTTAATCTCCGGATTGCTCTGTACTTTTGAAAATATCCAGACTCATTATTGTCTGGATATTTTCGATGGTATGGTTCATTCGAAAAGTATCGAGATTAATGGCGTAACGTTTAATTCGGGAACTGCTGTCGCAAACGTGATGCAGGGGGCAAAACAATTTGCAGTATTTGTGGCTACGGCTGGAGAGGAATATGAACGCCTATGTGCTGAATTGACCAGCAATAAGGATGCTGATATTCTGTCGCAATACATTGCAGATGCCATCGGTTCGACGATTGCGGTGAAATTGGGTGCTTATGTAGAAAAACGGTTGGCAGATGCGATAATACCCCAACGTTTTTCTCACCATCTTAGCCCGGGATATTGCCATTGGCCCGTGTCCGATCAACGACCACTGTTTGATTTATTAGGCGGAAATCCTTGCGGAGTCCGTTTGTCAGACGGTTTTTTGATGTATCCTGTCAAGTCGCTCAGTGGCATTATCGCTATCGGAGACCAAGTACGACAAGAGGTTAGCGGCTGTGATATTTGTCCTATGGTACGCTGTTTTCGACGACACGCTTCAACGAAACTTCCGAATAAAACCTAAATACCTAATTAACAACCTTTATGAGGAATATGCGAGATTGGGCTAAAGGCCTGATGAATAGCAAAAAAAGAAGTGTTCTTCCGATTATGACTCACCCTGGGATCGAAATGATCGGTCGAGAGGCGTATGATGCTGTAACCGATGGTCGCGTGCATTACGAGGCGATTAAAGCTGTGAATGAGGCATATCCGCAAAGTGTAGCGGCGACGGTTATTATGGATTTGACAGTGGAAGCAGAAGCTTTCGGCTGTGAAATTTCCTTTCCTAAAAATGAGGTGCCAAGTGTAGTGGGCCGTTTGGTGACTGATTATGATTCGGTGGCCAAACTGGAGGTTCCTGATCTGACCAAGGGACGTGTGCCGCAATATCTTTTGGCAAATAAATTGGCCGCTGAAAACATCACGGATAAACCGACTTTGGCGGGGTGTATCGGTCCATTTTCATTAGCGGGTCGGTTGTTCGATATGACAGAGATTATGATGGCATGCTATGTGGAGCCTCAGACAATCGAATTACTGCTGCAAAAATGTACTGAGTTTATCAAAAAGTATTGCTTGGAACTCAAAAAGGTCGGAGCGAATGGGGTAGTCATTGCAGAACCTGCGGCTGGATTGTTGTCCAATGATGATTGTCTGAAATTTGCAACACCTTATTTGAAAGAGATTGTCGACGCAGTACAGGATGAAAGTTTCATAGTTGTCTTGCATAATTGCGGCAATACAGGTCATTGTACACAGTCGATGGTTGCTACAGGGGCTTGGGCGCAGCATTTCGGCAATAAGATCGATATGGTAAAAGCCCTGGAGGATACCCCTTCTGAAATGCTTGTCATGGGTAATCTTGATCCGGTTGCCTTATTTAAGGTTGCATCGCCCGCAGAGATGAAAGCTGCAACTGCAGCACTGCTCGAACGTACTAAAGATTATAATAATTTTGTACTCTCTTCAGGATGTGATACACCTCCAGAGGTTCCGGCTGCCAATATTGCTGCATTTTATGAAGCTCTCGATGAGTTTAATGCTAATAGGGCTTAATTATAGGTAGCTTCCATAGAGAAAAATAACTTTTCAAATAAAGTGAAATAACTATAATGAGCTGACGACACAAATCGTCAGCTCTTTTTTTTATGCTATATCAATCTTGATTGCAAAGCTTGTGGTAGATAGCCTATGGAGTAAAAGTAAAAAAATGATCATGTACCCGTATTTTTTAGGGGTGCAATGTGATTTTTTTGTTTGTTTTTCTGAATATACCCCTAAAAAATTTGATGAATGGAAAATTATTTTGATATTTGCAGTGGAATTGATCATGATTCCAATAGATCAACAATTCATAAAACAGTCTAAAATGGCAACATTGAGATTTAAAATGGTGGAAGATGCGATCAAGCGTAAAGCTTTGGCGGTTCCTACCCCGGAAAAGCGTCCATCAGAGTATTATGGGATGTATGTGTTTACAGAGGATAAGATGCGTAAATATCTTCCTCAGAAAACCTACGAAGCTCTGCTCGATACCATGAAACATGGCAAAGCCTTAGCGCGTGATTTGGCGGATAGCGTAGCGTCGGGGATGCGTCAGTGGGCAATGGATATGGGGGCTACTCACTATACCCACTGGTTTCAGCCATTGACTGGCGGTACTGCCGAGAAACATGATGCCTTTGTAGAACCTGATGGTCAAGGTGGAGTAATCGAGGAGTTTTCAGGTAAATTGTTGATTCAGCAGGAACCCGATGCCTCCAGTTTCCCCAATGGAGGTATTCGTAATACGTTTGAAGCTCGCGGATACTCCGCTTGGGATGCCACATCTCCAGCATTTATTGTAGATACAACGCTCTGTATTCCGACCATTTTTATCGCCTATACCGGTGAAGCTCTTGATTTCAAAGTGCCATTGCTCCGCTCTTTGGAAGCAGTCGATAAAGCCGCCGTTTCAGTTTGCAAATATTTTGACGAGAACGTCAACAAGGTAATATCTTATCTTGGCTGGGAACAGGAATATTTTTTGGTCGATGAAGGATTGTGGGCAGCTCGTCCAGATTTGATGTTGACCGGACGTACTTTAATGGGACATGAAAGTGCCAAAAACCAACAGCTCGAAGATCACTATTTCGGAGCTATTCCAACTCGTGTGATGGCGTTTATGAAAGATCTGGAGTATGAGTGCTGGAAATTAGGTATTCCTGTGAAAACCCGTCACAATGAGGTTGCACCAAATCAGTTCGAATTGGCTCCAGTATATGAAGAAGCCAATTTGGCAAATGACCATAATCTGCTTTTGATGTCCACTATCAAACGGGTATGTCGCAAGCATTGCTTCCGGGCCCTGTTGCATGAGAAACCCTTCAAAGGCGTTAATGGTTCGGGCAAGCACTGTAACTGGTCTTTGGGTACTGATACTGGCGTCAATTTGCTTTCTCCGGGCAAAACCCCTAAAGACAATCTGCAGTTCATTACCTTCTTGGTTAATGTCATGATGGCCGTGTACAAACATAACGGTTTGTTAAAGGCCAGCATTATGAGTGCCACCAATGCACACCGTTTGGGCGCCAATGAGGCTCCTCCAGCAATCATTTCTGTATTCTTGGGACGCCAGTTGTCAGATATATTGGATAAAATGGTTAGCAGTGACGGGGCAAGTGATATTGTATTTAGCGGCAAGAGCGGGTTTAAAATGGAAGGGATTCCTCATATTCCCGAATTGTTGCTCGATAACACCGATCGTAACCGTACCTCGCCGTTTGCCTTTACTGGTAACCGTTTTGAGTTCCGTGCAGTAGGTTCTTCAGCCAACTGTGCAGGTGCAATGACCGTTCTCAACACAGCTGTCGCCGATCAGTTGAATGCCTTTAAAGCGGCTGTCGATGCTCGCGTTTCCAATGGTGAAGGTGCAATGCAGGCTATATATGACGAATTGAGAAAATATGTAGAGGAATGCAAAGCTATTCATTTTGATGGAAACGGGTATACCGATGAGTGGAAAGCTGAAGCTGCAAGTCGTGGTTTGGACTGTGAAGTATCTGCTCCATTGATGTTCGACAAATATATGTCTGCTGACAGTATCGCGATGTTTGAACGTACTCACGTCCTGAATAAAAAAGAGCTTGAAGCACGTACTGAAGTGATGTGGGAGACCTATACCAAGAAGATTCAGATCGAAGCTCGTGTCTTGGGTGATATGGCAATGAATCACATTCTGCCTGTAGCCTCTTCTTATGAAAGTACGTTGTTGGATAAGATATTTAAATTGAAAGCCCTATTCAGTGACGAACAGTGGAAAAATGTGTCAGCTTGTGATATCGCACTGGTGGAACAGATTTCTGCTCACATCGCAGACATTCAGAAATTGACTGTTAAATTAGTTGATGCACGTAAAGTGGCCAATAAGATCGATTGTGAACGTACAAAAGCAATCGCTTATCACGACACAGTTGCCAGCTTGTTCGAGGAGATACGTTACCATATTGATAAACTGGAACAGGTAGTGGATAATGAAAAGTGGCCATTGCCTAAATATCGGGAACTACTTTTTGTTCGATAAATGTCTGATTATGTAAATGAAGCGGGCTGTCCCTCATCGAACAGCCCGCTTCATTGTTTATTTATTTTCCAGGAAGGATATATCTATATTGACGTAATAAAAGCATATTAAAAAAATCTATATTCCTCTGTTCGTACAGATTCTTTATTTCTCAGAGTTTTTGATTCGTTGTGTCTTTTCAACTTGAAGAGTTGTATATCGGGATGGCATCGGACCGTTATACATAGAGACTATAGCAACTTATACCACCTGTGTGTCTGATTTTCTGTCTGAAATCTCAGTCGTATTATCGTTTTTTAGAAACATGTCTTTTACTAATACGTATCCGGATGCTATAACTACACCTAAAAATACAAAAGCAATCAAAATAACAACTTTACTGGTGTTTGATTTTATGGTTGGGATACCTGCAGGCTCAATAACAGTGACACATGGAGTTTGTTCTTGTACTTTAATTCTGGCCATTTCAAGTTGTTGGGCTAATTGACTATACACTCCATATGCGAGAGTAACTTCATTACGTAAACGATCTTGCTCTGCGACTACAGACTGACGAGCTGTATTTTGTGTCGCATCCATGTAAGCCGCATATTTGCGTTGTGCGGCAAGATAACGTTCTTGTGCTGCTAAATAGGATTCATGTGTAAAATCACAGTCACGTTTAGCTTTTTCAGTACGATAATCCGCCATATATTCTTCAAGTTTGCGGATCATCGAGTCTGTTACAGCGGCAGCAACGACCGGATCTTGCATAGTCGACGATGCAGAAATTACTCCAGTTTTTTTATCTACAGTTATATTGAGACGTGCTGCAAGGCCGTTTAGTGTTATTCTTTGTTTATGAGATAATGCTTTGGGATTAATATTTTGTATTGAACTATCTTTATCTTTTCCGATTGATGCAAGCCAACTCATTAGTTTCATTGGAGCTTTAATAATATAATTCCACCATGGAACTGATATTTCGTCGGATATATAGTCATAAAGACTCATCTCGTTTTTGTTTTTAGGTTGAACAGGAATTTGACTCAATTCAACCATAAAAGGTGTGCTTTGTACCACATCTGGATAAAGAGTTAAATTGATTCCTTCCATGTTTTCACCACTGCTAAGATCAAATCCTGCTAATGCTGCCAATCCTGCCAAACTATTTCCTTTGGTATTTTTCAATCCTTCTGGTGCCATTTTGGCCCCAGACGTATATTCGCGAGGAATACTAAAACCGACGATTAACCCAACAACTGCTGCAATGATGGCATATTTGCCTATGAAACGTCGTTTATCCCATAATTTTTTTGCCAATTCCAGCAGATCGATCTCTTCAGTTGCTGAATCGTTCTTTACAGTTTCTTCAGACATGACGATTGTTATATAAAAAAAGTAGTTAGTACAAATATTATTACAAAGGTGTTGCTTTATCTCTTTTTGCGATGTGGATCACAGATTAACAGACCAATGGATACGCCTATCTTATTAGGCAACCATTCTGCTGAACCATTCCAAGGATCAGGATTTGGTGGAGGGGTAGGCCGGTTGGGTTCCATATCAATAACACCGTCTAAACTATAGCCATTATACCAACTGGCCATATACGACCAGCCGACGTAGGCATCCAACAGCCAGCGTTCTTTGAACTTATATTCATATCCGACAGCAAGTCCTGCCATAAAGCCATACCCTTTACAATAGCGGTTTTCTAATTGAATCTTTCCACCGCGAAATTCTGGTTTGGACATATCAAAAGCCATCATTCCGATATTTCCTGCCAGGTACCAACCATCATTATGCTGACGAAAATAGCGTCGATATTCATTCATAAAGATGCCAAAAAGCATATGTTTTCCGTTATTTCCGATCTCTTTCCATGGTGAAATAACTATTTCTGTTTGAAAGGTGGAGTGGGGTGAAATGGTAAACTCAGCAGCAGGGTTGATCAATCCAACTAAAGCATACAGCCCATTTAGCTTAATATACGTTTGAGCTGCAGTCTGTTGTACGCCACATGTCAACGCTAAAAGTATGGTGAAAATTGTTAACCGCTTTTTCATGGAAAGGATTTGTGCGTAGTGTAATATGCAAATATATAATAACTCTATGAATTGGCAATTTTGAATGTCTTTGCTGTCAAAAATTTTATCCACAATATTTTGTTGTGAATCGGACCGATTCGGCTATCTTTGTGTAAAATTCATTTGCTATGGTAAAAATTGGAACGGTATTTTCTCCGATCGGTAAGAAGGCTTTGCTGTGCGGATCTGGAGAGTTGGGTAAAGAGATTGCCATTGAGTTGCAACGGTATGGTATTGAAGTTGTAGCTTTGGATCGTTATCGTGATGCCCCAGCTATGCAGGTGGCGCATCGCAGCTACGAGGTATCCATGTTAGATAGGAAAAAACTACGCGAAATTATAGAGAAGGAGAAACCTGATTATATCATTCCTGAAATTGAAGCAATTGCAACCGATACTTTGTTGGAGTTGGAAAAAGAGGGTTATCATGTAGTTCCAACAGCTAATGCTACTCGATTGACCATGAATCGTGAAGGGATTCGTCGTTTGGCTGCTGAGGAGTTGGGTTTACCTACATCTCCCTATCGGTTTGCATCGAACGAAACGGAGTTTGTACAGGCTGTACATGAAATAGGAATTCCTTGCGTTGTCAAACCGGTCATGAGCTCTTCAGGGCATGGACAAAGTGTTATTCGTTCTGAAGAGGACATTCAAGAAGCGTGGTATATTTCACAGCATGGCGGACGTACTGGGGAAGGTCGTGTCATTGTCGAAGGTTTTGTACCGTTTGATTATGAAATCACGCAGTTGACAGTACGTCACGTCGGAGGCACCTCTTTCCTTGAACCTATCGGACATTATCAAGAAGACGGTGATTATCGTGAGTCTTGGCAACCCCAACCCATGTCTCCCGCATTATTGGCTCAAGCCCATGATATAGCTAAAAAGATTACCGATGCGTTAGGAGGTTGGGGAATTTTCGGTGTTGAGCTGTTCATTAAAGGGAATCAAGTTATTTTTAGTGAAGTTTCTCCTCGTCCTCATGATACAGGAATGGTTACCATGATTTCACAGGATCTTTCCCAATTTGCCCTGCATGTGAGAGCGATTCTTGGGTTGCCTATTCCGAATATTGCTTTCCATGGTCCATCGGCATCTCGTGCTGTCGTTGTAGAAGGGGATACTGATCAAGTGGAATTTTCTAATCTTGAAAACGTATTGTCGGAACCAGATACCCAAATGCGCATATTTGGTAAACCTGAAGTTCATGGTCATCGTCGTATGGCTGTTTTGCTGGCTCGTGGCAAAGATGTTGCCGAAGCACGTGAAAAGACAGGACGAGCATATGCAAAATTGCAAATCGATCTGTTTTAACTTACTCTAACATAAAATAAAAAAGAGAGGACAGCAATGTCCTCTCTTTTTTATTTCAATATTTCGTTATGTCTGTCTGAAAGAATTTGCGATGGACTTATTCTTCTGCTTGCAAATGTTTATGAGCAGATTTCAGTTGCATGGCTAACATAATGGCTGCAATCCCAGCAAACAGTAGTGATATACCAACCCAAATAATTACCATTGAGGTTCCAACGACAACTGGTTGCAGTAGGATCCACATTGAGCAGAGCATCAGCAAAATACCGCAAATGATTGTCCATGTTGCGCCCGGAATAGATAAAGTATACATATCACCTCCTAAACCGATTGCTCTAAATCCACGAAACATCAACCAAAAACCTAAGAAGATTGGGAGTATTTCAGCTGAAAGAATAACGTTGAATGCTAAAATGACACCCAGCATAATTTCAACGATTCCGCCAGCGAGCGTCCATCCTCGGCCAGTGATGAAATGTTTGTTACTCGTTGCAACAATGACGCTGAAAATGCCTGAAATCAGAATCATCCACCCAAAGAGCATGGATAATCCTAAATAACTTATTGCCGGATAGGCAAAAATGATAATAGCAATCACCAGCAGTGCAATACCTGTCAGTAATGTAAGCCACCAATACTTAACAGCCTGTTTTGAGTGTTCGATCAATGACGTTAACAAATTTTCCATAATACATTGATTTATAAATTGGTTTAATAATATTAATGCATAACTGAAAGTGTTTATGGATGTTGTTTATGTGTCCACCAGCGGTACAGAAACATACATCCCGTCAGAATTAATGCTGAGGATAATCCCGAATAAAACACAGCAATAAATCTTATCGGAAGGAGGTGCAATTTACGTACCACGATCCCTAATGTGATCATAAAGATCATGATGAACCATCCTTTAGTGTCAAAGAAAGCAAATGGACAATTTTGTTCTTGTTTTGTACTGATGCGTTGGGTGTGCTTATGAAACATGCGGTTGAATATGCCAAAAAAGAATATGCAGAAAATTAATATTGCCCATCCGATATTAATTAACCATGCATGTCGATCAACCAACCAGGTTTGTATTCCAATGCGCAAAATATTGGTACCGGCAATTACCCAGACCAGTCCAGCAAATAACAATAAGGTTCGGTTTGTGACTTTCCAACGCATGTGATTATGTACTTATAAAAGAAAAGCAGGACCGTGTTGATACGATCCTGTTTTCATGAATGAAGATTTGATTATCGTCCTTCGGTGTCCACTGCGCTGCTTTGTCCTATGCTTCCAGAATACCGCATGGGATTCAATGCTGTTGCACTTGTGGATAAATCAACCCGTCCTGTATAATAGACAGTAAAGCGGAATTTATAGGTTTTACCGCCCGGTTCAGCAGCATTAAACGAAACAGTTATTTTATTTTTCTTACCTTCTGTTACTTGGTAATCACTGATTGTACCTTGAAAACGCATAGCTAAATCAGATGATAACATAGCAGATCGTCCATTGCCCCAATAGGGTAGTGATGAAAATATCTCAGATCCATTGATTCGTACGATGGCCGAAATAGAGATACTTCCACCTGATAATCCTGAACCTTGAGTGAGATAAAGCGTATAGTTTTTACTCTCCACCAATGCTTTTTGTCTTGCTGCAGCTTGAGCAATTTGCGTTGCTGTAGGTTTCGCTCCAAAAACGCTTGTCAATCCGATACTCATGACGAACAGACAAGAAAGAAAGAATTTACTTTTCATGGTAATGTGGAGTTAGGTGATTAAGTCTTTTTTAAAGATAAGAAATTGATTATACAAAAACAATTTTCTTGTTAAATTTTCTTTGATGATTTCAAATTAAGTTTAATAAAAAAGGTCTTCGAGGAATCGAAGACCTTATATCGAAATTTATAGGTTAAATTTCATTTAATCTATACCGCTGGGCCTCAATTGTCCGATGTAACGCATTGGATCCAAATTGGTACATGTGGTACTTATAAATGTAGAACCGTTATAATAGACTTCCAATTTGAATTGGTAAATTCTACCGGTTTCTGCTTTCACTTTAAATGCAACCACCAATCGGTCTTTTTTGTTTTCGGTGATTTTATAATCCGTAATCGTCCCTTGGAAACGCATTCCTTCATCGTTGTTGAAGGAATTGTAACCGCTTCCCCAATAGGGCAAGGAAGAACTGGCTTTGTTGCCATTTATGACCAGTAACGAGTTCTCAACAGCAATACTACCGCCTTTCAAAGGGGTGGCATTTTTTACGTTAATGGTATAATCTTGACTTTCAATTTTCGATTTTACCTCTGCAAGAGCCTGTTGAATTTCACTTTGCGATGGTTTTGCAGCCCAAAGTGCTGTTACATTCAAAGCCAGTAAACCGATGACTGTCAAAATCAGATTCCTTTTCATAATGAAACGTTTTAATTGTGGATACTATGAATATGGACCCGCAATGGCTTCAAATGATTCATTAAGAAGCCTTTTATGATAGTAAACGTTTGACTGTTTCTGAAATTGTTCGACCGTCAGCCTGACCGGCTAACTTTTTGGTTGCTACGCCCATCACTTTACCCATATCGGCAGGAGTTTTAGCTCCGACCTGAGCAATGATCTCTTTGAGAATATTTTCCAATTCGGCACCTTCTAACTGTTTCGGCAAATATACCTCTAAGCAAGTTGCCTCGGCTAATTCGTTTTCAGCCAATTCGGGCCGGTTGTTTGTTGTATAGACGGCAGCTGATTCTTTACGTTGTTTTACCAACTTTTGAATGATCTTCAGAATAGCTGCATCACTGATTTCATCAGATCCATCAGCCGTTTTTGCCAAAAGAATTTCTGCTTTAATGGCCCGCAGTGCAGCCAATCTAACCTTTTCTTTCCCCAACATGGCTTGTTTGATGCCATTGTTGATTTCTATTTCCAGACTCATGGTATGTGTATTATGTGATACTTATTGATTATGCTAATATAAGGATTTTTCAGATGGAGTATTCCTATTTACTTAATATCAAGTGATCTATTATGCTAATTTATTACACCACTTCCTTTAGTGACAGACCTGTTAATGGCTGAATTTCATGTTCTTCAAACAAAGATCTATGATTACTTGGAGAGTACGCTATGTGAGTAAAACAGACTTGTCAGACAGTATCAATTCTGTCATGGCCCTTAGGATTAGCATACATTTATTTTGCTCGCAGTCGTTCTGTCGGATAAAAGGCTCTTTTCTCTTTCATCAGTAAGATGACCGCAACGATCGCAGCCAGTAAATCAGAAAATGGAATTGAAAGCCAAACTCCAGTTAAACCGAGCCACTCTGAGAAAAAGTAAAGGGCTGGGATCAAAAAGATGACTTGGCGTGATAGACTCATAAAAATTGCCTTGCCAGCTTTGCTGATGGATTGAAAGAAGTTGGATACAATAATTTGGAGACTGACAACAGGTAATAGCATGAAGGCAATACGAATGCCTTTAACCGCCATCTCTTTGAGTTCTGGGTCAGTCGTAAAAGCACTAACCAACCAGCCGGGGATAATTTCACAGGCGGCAAACCCGATTGTCATAATCAAGGTTCCTACGCGCAAGGTAAGCAATAGCGTATCTTTAACTCGTTTATACTTTTGTGCTCCATAATTGTAGCCGATAATAGGTTGCATTCCCTGACATAACCCCATAACGCTCATCACGATTAGAATGGCATAACTATTAAAAATTCCGTATGCACCGATAGCGAGGTCTCCACCATGCGTAACGAGGCGATGGTTCATGATCACATTCACACCACATGCAGCAACATTAATCAGGAATGGTGCCATGCCGATTGATGTAATGTTACGTATAATGTATCCACGGAGCTTCATACAGCCTCGTTCAAAATGCACCACATGTTTGGGATTGAAAAAGTGGCTCATCACAAACAGGGTGCTGACAAACATCGAGATTACCGTAGCATAGGCTGCTCCTTTGATGCCCATCTCCATGCCGAAAATAAAAATTGGATCCAGGATCACATTCATGGTGACACCGATCAGCAATGTATACATGGATTTATGAGGATAGCCCGAGGCTCGCATCATATTGCTGAAACTGTAACTCAAATTAATCAATACGCTACCGGGAATCACAATACGCAAATAATCAATAGCGTAAGGCAAAGTCTGCGGACTTCCACCGAAAGCCGTGAGAATTTCAGGGAGATAAATCAGGGCAATGGATGTGACGATGATGGAAAGGATAAAGGTCAAAATAAAGGCATTGCCAAGAATATTTCGGGCCCATTTGATGTCCTTCATACCCAATACGATTGACAAACGTGCTGCTGCGCCGACTCCGACCAACGTTCCGATTGCTGTAAAGAGAGTCATCAGTGGGAATGTCAGGGCTAAACCAGAAATAGCCATTGGGCCGACTCCTTGACCAATAAAGACACGATCGACAATATTGTACAACGATGTAACCACCATACCGATAATTGCCGGAATCGAATAGTGGAGCAGAAGTTTGCCTACTTTCTCTTTTTCCAGTTTAGCGGTTGCAAGGTCTTGTTGAGATTTCATAGTGACTATCGTTTTTTCTGTGGAGAGAACTGCAAAGATAGCTCAAATATTGTTTCAGATTCTGAAAAAATATGGCCTAATCGGCTTATTGCAGACAATTGTACAGAATAAACGGACCAACAGAACGTTGCCATTTGAATGGGAAGAATTATGATCCTCGTTTCATAAAGGGAACAAAAAAAGAGGAAACAGCTCTGCTTCCTCTTTTTTATTAATATGTTCGGGAGTTTATTCCCATTCAATTGTTGCGGGTGGTTTAGAACTGATGTCATAGACAACGCGGTTGATTCCTTTGACACGATTGATAATTTCGTTAGAGACTTTGGCCAAGAAATCATAGGGCAGATGTACCCAATCGGCAGTCATACCATCGGTCGAGGTTACAGCACGAAGGGCTACGCAGTTTTCGTATGTGCGCTCATCTCCCATAACACCGACAGACTGTACCGGGAGCAACATGACGCCCGCCTGCCATACTTTATCATACAGGTCTGCCTCTTTGAGGTTGTCGATGAAAATTTTATCAGCTTCCTGAAGGACCTTAACTTTTTCAGCTGTTACTTCACCCAAGATACGGATACCCAGACCAGGACCGGGGAAGGGGTGACGGCCTAAAATATCCATGGGGATATTAAGCTGACGACCTACACGACGAACTTCATCTTTGAAAAGCAGACGTAACGGCTCAACAATCTTGAGATCCATCTTTTCGGGCAGCCCACCTACATTGTGATGAGACTTGATCGTTGCAGAGGGCCCTTTAACTGAAACCGATTCGATTACATCAGGGTAAATCGTTCCCTGAGCCAACCATTTCACATCCGTCAGTTTCTGAGCCTCTTCATCGAATACTTCGATAAAATCACGACCAATGATCTTGCGCTTCTTTTCTGGTTCTGTCACTCCTTTCAGATCAGAGAGGAATTTGTTACCAGCACGCACTCCGATCACATTGAGTCCCATGGTCTCGTAGGAGTGAAGCACATCCTCGAATTCGTTTTTGCGCAACAGACCCATATCGACAAAAATACAGGTCAGGTTCTTGCCGATTGCCTTGTGCAACAACATGGCGGCAACCGATGAGTCAACGCCACCGGAGAGACCGAGCACCACTTTGTCGTTACCCAATTTTGCCTGTAGCTCTTTAACAGTCGAATCGATGAACGAATCCGGAGTCCAATTCTGTTTGCATCCACAGATGTCGGCAACGAAATGTTTCAACAATTGGGTGCCTTCCGTAGAGTGGTATACTTCGGGGTGGAATTGAATACCCCAAGTTTTTTCACCATCAATTTGGAATGCTGCCACAGGTACATCTTCAGTGCTTGCGATAATTTGGAAATTGTCTGGGATTCGAGTGATCGTATCACCGTGAGACATCCAAACCTGTGAAGTCTGAGAGAGACCGCAGATCAGTGGATTGGCACCTTCCACTTTGGAGAGCATGGCACGGCCATATTCGCGAGTCGCAGACGGTTTTACCTCGCCTCCGAAATGTTGGGCAAGATATTGTGCACCGTAACAAACGCCTAACAGCGGCAGTTTGCCTTTGATCGAAGAGAGATCCACTTGAGGAGCATCCGCATCTCGAACCGATGAGGGGCTTCCAGAGAGAATCACACCTTTGATCGACTCATCCAGTGCGGGAAAGTGATTGTAAGGATGGATCTCGCAATAGACATTCAACTCACGAACACGCCTTGCGATCAGCTGCGTGTATTGAGAACCGAAGTCGAGAATCAATATTTTTTCCTGCATTGTAATAATGTGGGTTTATGATAAATTGCTCTTTATGGGTGATGAGCGATTGTGCTCATCAACTTCATCTGTAACTAAACGCGAAACGTTTATCGGATTTGCGCGCCAGCTCGACGTTCAAACTCGCGGATCAAGTTTGACATCACACGGTCAATCACCTGATCGGTCAGCGTTTTGGTTGTGTCTTCCAGTACAAAGTTTAATGCGTAAGACTTCTTACCTGCGGGTAATTTGTCACCTTCGTAAACATCAAAGAGGGTAACATTCTTCAACAGCTTCTTCTCTACGGAGAAGGCTATTTCACGCAGTTGTGAGAAGGTTACCTGGGTGTCAACCAACAGAGCCAAATCGCGACGCACTTCGGGGAATTTTGACAACTCTTCTACTGTAACTTTGTGGTTCTTCGTAAGTTTTAAGAAGGCATCGAAATTCATCTCGAGATAATATACATCTGCTTTGATATCGAATTTCGAACGGATCTTCTTGGAGACGATACCCATCTCAACGATCTGTTTGCCATTAATCTTATAGGTTACAGCTTCACGATAGAGATCACTCTGCAGTGACTCCATAACTGCACTGTTAAGATCAATTCCGATTCGGTTGAAGAGCTTTTCAACCATGGCTTTCAAGGTATAGAAGCTGGTTGGTTGTGCTTTGGTATTCCAGGAAAGAGCGTGATCAGCACCAGTAATCAAAATAGACAAATGGTTCTGTTCGCTGTATGGAGCCAGGCCTCCTTCAGACGCTTTGTCAGGGTTGTACCAATAGCAGTTACCGAATTCATACAGTTTCAGATCACTGTTACGACGATTGGTGTTCAATTCGACAGCTTCCAAAGCATTAAACAACAAAGTTTGACGCATTACACTCAAATCGCTGCTGAGCGGATTGATAATGCGGACACAATTTTCCGCTTTATATGCTTTCAGATCGTCGTAATAGGCCGCTTTGGTCAATGAGTTACTCATAATCTCATTGAAACCATTTGCCGTTAACAGATCGGCAATGAGATTGGTTACCTTTTCACGATCTGGGTGAGGTGCGTAGGAAAGTGTTGAATGTACGGCCTGTGGAATTTCTACATTGTTGTATCCGTAGATACGCAAAATATCCTCGACCAAGTCAGCTTCACGCTGTACATCGACCCGATATGCCGGTACAGCAACGTGTAATGTTTCACCTTCCTCTTGTTCGATTTTTACATCAAGAGCGGCAATAATCTTACGAATGGTTTCATCAGGAATATCTTTACCGATCAAACGTTTTACGCGATCCAGTGAAATCTCAAAATGGAACGGTTGGATCGGTTCTGGATAGATATCGGTAACCGGAGAGCTAATCTGACCACCAGCCAGTTCCGTTACCAGCAGTGCTGCACGTTTTAAGGCATAGAGGGCGATATTGGGGTCGATACCACGTTCATAGCGGAACGATGCATCGGTACTCAGTCCATGACGTTTTGCGCTTTTGCGAATCCAAACCGGATTGAAATAGGCGCTTTCCAGGAATACTTCGGTAGTCTCTTCTGTCACGCCGGAATCGAGACCTCCAAAGACACCTGCAAGACACATCGGTTTCTCTTCGTCGCAAATCATCAGGTCGCGTTCTGAAAGTTTTCGTTCAACGCCATCCAGGGTGACAAACGGGGTTTCTTCAGGGCAGGTACGTACAACAATTTTGCGGCCTTTGATTTTGTTAGCGTCAAAAGCATGCAGAGGCTGACCAATTTCATGCAGGATGAAATTGGTAATGTCAACTACGTTGTTATGCGGATTCAAACCGATAGAACGCAAACGGGTTTTCAACCAATCCGGAGATTCTGCCACTTTAACGCCGGTAATGGTAAGTCCCATGTAGCGAGGGGCTGCTTCATGGTTGAGCACCTCAACCTGAACTGATTTATCTGTTACATTTCCGGCTTGGAAAGCTGAAACATCAGGTAAATTCAGCTTATATGGCATATCATGTGATTGCAGATATACTGCCAAATCACGCGCTACTCCGTAATGCGACATAGCATCAGCGCGGTTTGCAGTCAGGCCGATTTCCAGCAGATAGTCATCTTCGATTTGATAGTATTCACGAGCAGGAATGCCGACCGGAGTATCTTCCGGCAGAAGGATAATACCTGCGTGATCGGTGCCGATGCCGATTTCATCTTCGGCACACAACATACCGAATGATTCTACGCCACGGATTTTGCTCTTTTTGATTTTGAATCCTTCGGCTTCGCCGGTAGGGTAGAGCATGGTATTGATTGTAGCGACAACTACCTTTTTCCCCGCAGCGACATTCGGAGCACCGCAAACGATCTGCAAGGGTTCCTCCTGACCTAAATCAACGGTGGTAACATGTAATTTATCGGCATTGGGGTGCTGTTCGCAGGTGAGTACCTTGCCTATAACTAATCCTTCCAAACCGCCACGGATACTTTCAATCTGTTCCATACCCTCGACTTCGAGACCGATATGAGTCAGAATATTGGCGATTTCTTCTGCTTTCAGAGAGGTGTCAATATAACTTTTTAGCCAGTTCAGCGATATTTTCATGGCATTTTTCGATTTTAACGTGCGAAAGGTACAAAAAAGTTACCACCTTACCAACCGCGTTTTGTTCTCTTTCTCAATAAAACTGCACATCCTGGTCAAACAGATGATCGAGTTTTTGCGTATGGTACTCATCCGATCCTTGAGTCTGGTCGATATAAACGCTGTTCAATGAAACTCATTGCAGTAGACACCACATTTTTAGCTCTGTATTATATCTGTATAATAAAAATGGCCGTCACAATAATTGGACAGCCATTTACAGTATTGGAAAACTAACTAATTACAATTCGTCACTGTATATGCTACGAGGAAGATCCCGCAGATTATAACGAGAAGCCATAGCTGATCCGTAAGCGCCAGCCGTGCGAATAGTAAGCAGGTCTCCACGTTTCAGTTGCGGCAGCATGGCAGCTTGATCAAAAATATCAGAGGATTCGCAAACTGGTCCCCCAATCATATAAGAACATTCCGTTCCCTGAGAAGTTAAGCATTCGATTTTATGGTGAGCTTGATAGAGAGCCGGACGAATCAGATCTGTCATACCGGCATCAACCAAAGCCACATCACGCCCCAAAGCATTTTTCTTGGTATAGAGAACCCGGGTGATCAATTCGCCACATTGAGCAACCAGTGATCGTCCCAATTCGAACAAAATTTGTTGGTGTGGATCGGGGCGTAAAGTGCGATGAATCGTATCAAAATAGGAGACAAAATCAGGAATGGGTTCTGTGTCTGGATGATCATAATCCACGCCTAAACCTCCACCAAGATTCAGATATTGTATTTCAATGCCTTGATCTGCGAACCATTGTTTAATGGTATTCACCTTTAAACAGAAATTCTCAAAAACCTTCATTTGCCGGATTTGTGAACCGATATGGAAATGCAGGCCAACAATACGCAGATTTGGTAATGTGTGCAATGTCCGGATCGCTTCGTCAATCTCTGTATAGGAAATGCCGAATTTACTGTCAGCATGTCCCGTAGAGATATTTTTATGGGTATGCGGATCAACATCAGGATTGATGCGTAGAGCTACATGCGCAGTTCGCCCCATTTCAGCAGCCAGCGCATTGATCACCTGCAACTCTTGCAGAGATTCACAGTTAAATGCGAAAATATTTTGCTCCAAAGCATAGCGGATTTCCCGATCGCTTTTAGCTACACCGGCAAAAACGATTTTCGAAGCCGGGCAGCCACTCTCAATGGCCGTGCGCACTTCATTTCCGCTGACACAATCCACACCGAGACCGGCCTGAAGAGCCGCAGAGACGATACGGGGATCGAAATTGGCTTTTAGGGCATAGTGGATTTTGTATCCATATTTGGAGGCTTCCGATACAGCTGTTGTCAGCGTATCGTGCAGCAGTTGCATGTCATAAAAGTAGTATGGCGTCTCCAGTTGTCCCAACTGCGAGACGTATGATCGTGCACTCATGTGTTCGTTGTGAGTTTATGGCCCAAGCGGCTCGATTAACGTTTTTCGAACAGATAGTCGTTCAAATATTGCAGGGTCTGTTTTTTATCTGCGGTGTTAATCAACATGGTAATACTATGATGACTGGCACCGTATGAAATCATTTTGAGCGGAATTTGGCGAATGCTGTCCAATACTCGTGCAGCCAATCCGGTAACCGAATGCTCGAGACGTCCTACCACACAGACGATCGAGTTATTACGCTCGATTTCGATTTTACCCAACGAGGACAATGCGCCGACAATTTTATCCAGATTTTCGTCATTGTCAATGGTCAGTGATACAGCCACTTCAGAAGTGGTAATCATATCGATCGGGGTGCGGTATTGCTCGAATACTTCGAATACTTTGCGCAAGAAACCATAAGCCATCAACATACGGGCTGAGTAGATACGAATGACCGTAATGTTGTCTTTGGCAGCCACGGCATGGAAAGATTCGGCATTAGCATCTTCGTTATTTGAAATAGTCGTGCCAGGAGCATCGGGGTCCATCGTATTTTTCAGCAATACTGGAATGTTTTGATCCTGGCAAGGCTGAATGGTCGAAGGGTGAAGAATCTTTGCTCCAAAATAGGCCAGTTCGGCTGCTTCGCTGAAACTCATCGTCCGAATAGGGAAGGTGTGATCTACATAACGAGGATCATTGTTATGCATACCATCAATATCGGTCCAAATTTGTACTTGTGCTGCATTAATAGCTGCACCCATCAGAGCTGCACTATAATCGCTTCCGCCACGTCCAAGATTGTCGATTTCACCTTTGCTGTTGGTGCAAATAAACCCTTGCGTGATATAGAACTTGCTTTTATCTTCAATTAAGGAGGTCAGTTTTTCACGGAGCAGCTTGGTGTCAACCTTTTTGTCTGCATCCATTACCATAAACTCAGGTGCCGTCAGATAAACTGCCTCACTGCCACTCTCAATCATATAATAAGTAAAGATGGCCGAAGTGAGCAGCTCGCCTTGTGAAATGATGGTCCGTTCAGACGTATAAGGATGGAAAAAGGTTGCCGCATTGCGAATCGTAGCCCATGAAAGCTCCATACGTTCCAGAGCCTGCTCTCGATGAGTTTCCAATAATCCTTCGATACAAGTAGTGTATTTTTTACGCAATGTATCGATAACCTTTTCGATTTCGGTTAGATTTTTATCTGCAGCAAGTTTGGAAATTTGTACCAAGGCATCAGTCGTACCCGACATGGCTGACAAAACTGTGATGGTAGCCTGCTCATGACGGACGATTTCGGCCACACGCTTCATATTTTGAGCCGATCCAACGGAAGTTCCTCCGAATTTTAATACTTTAATCATATTGATTACGTTGCTTTATTACAAAGTGGTATAGGATAAAATGTCTGCAACATGACCGTTGCATCTTATATTTATAGCCTTATAAAACTATAAAATAAAACATTTAATCCAATTTTCGCCCAAAAGTATATCAAAATGTTTGTTTTTGTCTTTTGCTTTTGTTTTTTTTGCAACAAAATTGAGTAGGGTATAAATTTGTACACCCTTTTATAATGTTTAACAGATAACTTGCAGGAATAACGCTGCATCATCACATTTACCAAACTGGACTTAGCTATGTTGACTATTCCAAATGCTGTAGAAGAGGTAATAAAAAAGAAACCCTTTTTGGAGGGTGCATTGGTCGAAGGATTGATCAATCTTTCGGCATTGGCACGACAGCTTAAACCGGAGATTGAGAAACAGGTAGGTAAATCGGTCAATGATAGTGCTGTAATCATGGCTTTGAATCGTCTTGTGCCACGCCTTGAATTGATGTCAACCATGAAATTCAAAAAGGTGGTAGAGAACATCGGTGATATCATTGTCCGCTCCAATTTGGCAGATTTTGCATTTACCAATTCGGCGACGCTGTACGAAAAACAGGCAATTCTCCTCGATCGTGTGCGCAATATGAAAGATGTATTTTGTACATTCTCTCAAGGAATCTACGAAACGACTTTGGTCGTAAGCAGTTCGATCGTACCATTAGTCGATGAGATTTTCGCTGATGAGCATAAAATTTCACAGACTCAGAATCTGTCGTCGATCACCGTGAAATTACCTGCTGAAAATGCCATCTGTCCTGGAGTTTACTATTACATCTTCAAGGAGTTGGCTTGGGATAATATCAATATTGCAGAAGTTATCAGTACGACCAACGAATTTACAGTCGTAATCAGCGATGACGATATCCATCGTGCATTTACCATCTTGATGGAGGCTAAACGCTCAGCAAGTATTTAATTCACATCATAGTCATGATAGAATAAAGGGAGACCCAACGGTCTCCCTTATATTTATTTTGTATGTGGTTCAACCTGGAGTTGTTCCCATCAAACTTTCAGGTATCGCAGCTCGGTTGAGACACAGAATTCGCTATTTGATCTGCAATCGATAATATGTTAAACAAAGCACACTTAGACGACAGATAGATTAATCGTAAAGTTTCATGCTGTCGGTTTAGCGGGAGTTTAGCAACTGTGGTAGTGTAGATAGAGATCAATAATGGCGCAGACAGCAAAACATACACTGGTTAAGCCATTCAGCAAACCAAATGAGGGCCCGATGCGATCAAAATGTTTAGCTGTAACATAAAGATGCTGAAACAGCAATAAGGCAATAAACAGAGCTGTCCCGATCCAATAAAAAGTTCCTGCATTGTAGGATAGACCTAACATGATGATTGCATAGACACTGATCAGATGCAATAAGATGCTAATGATTAAGGCACCGCGAACGCCCCAACGAGCCGGGATCGAATGCAATCCATGTTGGCGGTCAAATTCTATATCCTGTAGCGCATAGATCACATCAAATCCGCTTACCCAGGTAATAACCAGGCCGGTCATCAGAATGGGCCAAACCGCAAACAGTTGTCCAGTTACCGCAATATAGGCGCCGACAGGGGCAATACCCAATGCTACTCCCAACACGACATGACACCACGCGGTAGTTCGTTTGGTAAGACTATATCCTAACAAAACGATTAATGCGATAGGGGAGAGACAGAAGGCGAGAAAGTTAATCCACCCTGCGGTTAGAACGAAAAGCAGAGCATTTATGATTACAAACCACAAGGCATGACGAGCCGAGATGCGTCCAGCCGGAATGTCTCGTGTAACCGTACGGGGATTGAGCGCGTCGATTTTTCTATCGGCATAGCGATTGAACCCCATTGCCGTGTTGCGGGCAAACACCATAGCTAACAACACCTTGACCAAAAGCCATCCGTTAAATGGAGTATTGGTACTCCATAAAGCATAGCAATATGCCGCCAAAGCAAACGGCATAGCGAATACCGTATGACTAAATTTAACTAAGGAGGCATATCGAGCGACCGTATTCATGCGAACTTCGTTATTTTTAAAACACGCAAATTTACTTAACTTTGTCACACCGAAAAATTATCTATGAAGAATATCCGCAATTTCTGCATCATCGCTCATATCGACCACGGCAAAAGTACACTTGCCGATCGGTTGCTCGAAGTGACCAACACATTGTCTCAACGTGAACTCCAGGCGCAGGTTTTAGACAATATGGATCTTGAACGTGAAAAAGGCATCACGATCAAGAGTCATGCAATTCAGATGGAATATACTTATCAAGGTGAAAAGTATATTTTGAATCTGATTGACACCCCGGGGCACGTCGATTTCTCATATGAGGTTTCACGTGCAATCGCATCTTGTGAAGGAGCTTTACTGGTCGTTGATGCCACTCAGGGCATTCAGGCTCAAACCATTTCCAATCTGTATCTTGCCTTAGGACATGATTTGGAGATCATCCCGGTGATCAACAAGATCGACATGGAGGCGGCTATGGTTGACGAGGTAAAGGACCAGATCGTCGATTTGTTGGGTTGCAAACATGAAGAGATTTTGGCCGCATCCGGTAAAACAGGTGCCGGTGTTGAAGAGGTGCTGCAGGCTATTGTGGAGCGTATTCCAGCCCCACAAGGAGACGAAAATCAACCGTTACAAGCACTGATTTTCGATTCAGTATTTAATTCGTTTCGAGGAATCATCGCCTATTTCCGAATTTTCAATGGATCGATTCGTGCAGGAGAACGGGTCAAATTTTTCAATACCGGTAGCGAATACGATGCGGATGAAATCGGTGTTTTAAAACTGAAGATGTGTCCTCGCAACGAACTCAAAACGGGGGATGTGGGGTACATTATTTCAGGTATCAAGAATTCTCGGGATGTCAAAGTGGGTGATACAATTACCCACGTTGAGAATCCTTGCCACGAAGCGATTGCAGGATTTGAGGATGTTAAACCAATGGTCTTTGCAGGTATTTACCCTGTCGAGAGTGACCAATACGAAGATTTGCGTGCTTCTCTCGAAAAATTGCAGCTCAATGATGCTTCACTGACCTATGACCCCGAATCATCGTTAGCGCTTGGTTTCGGTTTCCGATGTGGTTTCCTGGGATTGCTTCATATGGAGATTATTCAAGAGCGCCTGTATCGAGAGTTCAATATGGATGTCATTACGACAGTCCCGAACGTTTCGTATAAAGTATATACCAGCAAAGGTGAGGTTGTGGATGTCCACAATCCTTCAGGATTGCCTGAACCCACGATGATCGACCACATTGAAGAACCCTATATCATGGCCCAAGTCATTACACATTCCGATTATTTGGGCAATGTCATGAAGCTGTGTATTGATAAGCGAGGCACCTTAAAAAATCAGGTCTTTATTACACAGGATAGGGTAGAGGTCAATTTTGAGATGCCATTGGCAGAGATCGTCTTTGATTTCTACGACAAGCTCAAAAGTATTTCAAGAGGTTATGCATCCTTTGATTATCACCAGACTGGATACAAACCGAGTAAATTGGCCAAACTCGATATTTTATTGAATGGTGAACCTGTTGATGCATTGTCATCTCTTATATATCACGAGCATGCATACGATTTTGGTCGCAAGATGTGTGAAAAGCTAAAGGAGTTGATCCCTCGTCAGCAATTTGACATTGCCATTCAGGCTGCCATCGGAGCGAAAATTATTGCACGTGAGACCGTCAAGGCGGTGCGTAAAGATGTGACCGCAAAATGTTATGGTGGTGATATCAGCCGTAAACGCAAATTGCTGGAGAAACAGAAAAAAGGAAAGAAGCGTATGAAGCAGATCGGTAATGTGGAAGTGCCTCAAAAAGCGTTCCTTGCCGTACTGAAACTTGATTAAGCCTTTTTTATGATAGCTAAAAAGGGGGTGTATCTTGAACAAATACCGTTGTAAATAGTTTTAGATACACCAGGTAATTGCCATCTGTCTACAGAGCTTTCCCTGGCAATTATTTTAACATATACGATACAAAATGAGAAAAGTTCTGTCGTTTTCGGTTTTCTTGGTAGCCGGTCTTGTCTTGTCTCAGTCTCTGCCAGTGTTGGTAGGAACAGAAGGAATTGGTGCAGTAAGAACCGTTGCTAATATATTGCTTTATGTCTGTCTGAGCTTCATTATGATTAATGTGGGCAGGGAGTTTGAAGTAGATAAATCTCGTTGGAAAAGTTATACGCAAGATTATTTTATTGCGATGGCCACGGCTGCCATGCCTTGGTTTCTGATTGCACTCTATTATGTGTTTGTATTGCTTCCACCTGAGTTTTGGAATAGTTGGGAAGCTTGGAAAGAGAATTTGTTACTGAGCCGTTTTGCCGCACCGACTTCTGCCGGTATTCTTTTCACTATGTTGGCAGCTATCGGTCTTAAGTCCAGTTGGATGTATAAGAAAATTCAGGTACTTGCCATTTTCGATGATCTCGATACCATTCTTTTGATGATCCCTCTCCAGATCATGATGATCGGTTTGCGCTGGCAGCTTATTATTGTTGTCCTGATTGTGTTTTTGTTGTTGTCATTTGGCTGGAAGCAGTTGGGCAAATATAATTGGCGGCAAGATTGGAAAGCCATTTTGTTTTATTCTTTCCTTGTCTTTATCGCTACTCAGTCTCTCTATCTGATTAGTAAAAGTTTGTATGGCGAAGCGGGAAGCATCCATATTGAGGTGCTGCTGCCTGCATTTATAGTAGGTATGATTATGAAACATAAAGAGATAGATACACCGGTTGAACATAAAGTGGCTACCGGAATCTCTTTTCTATTCATGTTTCTGGTAGGGATGAGTATGCCTCATTTTATTGGAGTTGATTTTGCAGAGACTCAAGCTGGAGAATATTCCGTTACCGGTTCACAGGAGATGATGCCGTGGGGCATGATTATCTTTCATGTACTTATTGTTTCTCTGCTATCTAATATAGGAAAGTTATTTCCTGTCTTTTTCTATCGTGATCGTAAATTCAGTGAACGATTGGCTTTATCCATCGGTATGTTTACCCGTGGTGAAGTGGGGGCGGGAGTTATTTTTATTGCTCTCGGTTATAATTTGGGAGGGCCTGCTCTGCTCATT
>ERZ773138.27-NODE-27-length-143019-cov-16.541465_pt1 | contig 143019 bp, 160 predicted proteins | sample MGYA00511114_ERZ773138 | MGnify/ENA primary metagenome ERZ773138 (study PRJEB29015, sample SAMEA2737805) | human gut metagenome | biome: human gut; feature: human-associated habitat; material: faeces | place: China | collected 2012 ...
AATAAATATATTCAAAATGTCAATTTGTCTGATTTGATTTCTCTGGACCCAGAAAATTTACCAAATGAATCACAGCAACATATCAGATCTAATTGTGCATTGATAATTAAAAAGATGGATGACACATTCAACGGAGACGAAGATAAAATTAAAGATTTTTGCAAATTTCTAGTGACAAGATGTTATCTTGTTGCTGTTTACACACCAAGCCAGCAATCTGCATTTCGTGTGTTTTCTGTTATGAATAGTCGAGGATTAAACTTGATGCCTATAGACATCATCAAATCCGATGTTATCGGACAGATTCCTCAAAAGGAACAGCAATATTATACTGATAAGTGGGAAGATTTAGAAGTTCAAACATCTCGTTCTGGTTTTAATGATGTGTTTACACATACAAGGATGATTTTTGCAAAGTCAAAAGCAAAAAAGAGTTTACTTGAAGAATTTAAGGAATCTGTATTATCAAAAACAACGCCAAAACAATTAATTAATGATATTTTGGAACCGTATTCTGAAGCATATACCATTTTGGTTAACAGAAAATATGTTGCAATAAAAAACACAGAAGATATTAACCAATATTTGTTTTGGCTTAATAAAATTGATAATTCGGATTGGATGCCTTCTGCAATAAAATTTATGGCAGAACATAAAAACGAACCAGATTATGTATTATGGTTTGTAAGAAAGCTTGAAAGGCTTGCATCTTATCTTCATATAACAGCCAAAGATATTAATCACAGAATAGAGCGATATAAAACGATTCTTGAAGAAATGGAAATGAATCCAGATCATAATATAAATGACCCGTTATTATCAGTAGAACTTTCAAATGAAGAAAAGAAAGAATTTGGTTCACTTTTAAATGATTTAAAAACATTTGTTAATAACTCATTTGATGAATTAAAAGAAAAATTAGAAGAAGAAGCATTAAATAAAAAATTAGAAGAAGAAAAAATAGATATCACTTTAAGTGGAACTTTTATTCCATCAGGAAGTCCATCAATAATAGAAAAAATAGTTGAAGAAACAGAAGAATTCTTTATAGGAATGGGATATGATGTTTTAGAAGGACCAGAAATAGAACTTGATAAATATAACTTTGAAATGCTTAATTTACCAAAGGATCATCCTGCTAGAGATGCACAAGATACATATTATTTAGAAGGAGAAAATATCTTACTTAGAAGCCAAACATCACCAGTTCAAGTAAGAACAATGTTAAAAGGAGAAGGTAAAACTCCAATTAGAATGATATGCCCTGGTAAAACATATAGAAGAGAAGATATAAATGCGACTCATGAACAAGAATTTACTCAAATTGAAGGACTTGTAATTGATAAAAATATATCACTTAGTGATTTAAAAGGAACATTTGATGCATTTATAAAAAATATGTTTGGAGAAGGAGTAGAAGCAAGATTTAGACCAAGTTATTATCCATTTACAGAACCATCAGTAGAAATGGATATGAGTTGTATATATTGTGATGGAAGTGGTTGCTCAATGTGTAAACCAAAAGGATGGATAACTATCTGTGGAGGAGGAATGGTTCATCCTAATGTATTAAAAGCATGTGGTTATGATCCAGAAGAATATCAAGGATTTGCGTTTGGTATGGCTGCTGAAAGAATATCAATGCTTAAATATGGTATTACTGATATGAGAGTATGTCATGAAAATGATTTAAGAGAAACAAAAAATTTTGATAGAAAGGAGATTAGATAACTATGATAAGTATGAACTGGGTAAAAGATTATATTGATATAGAAGATGAGAATCTTGATGAACTAGCAGATAAAGTAACAAAAGCAGGTATAAATGTTGAACATGTAATATCTAATCATATTGATAATTTAGTTGTAGGAAAAGTATTATCATGTGTTCCTCATCCTGATTCAGATCATATGCATGTATGTATGGTAGATGTTGGAAAAGAAACTATTCAAATAGTATGTGGTGCGCCAAATGTAAAAGAAGGAATAAAAGTAATAGTTGCGCTTCCAGGAGCTAAACTTCCAGGTAATTTTACTATTTCAAAAAGTAAAAAAAGAGGTATTGACTCAAATGGTATGATATGTGCTTTATCAGAAATAGGATTAGAAGAAGACACGGAAGAAAACTATAAAAAAGGTATATATGTATTTGATGATGATGCGCGCGTTGGAGTAGATGCTTTAGAATATATGGGAGCATGTGATACTTTATATGATTTAGACATACATAAACACAAAAATAATGATTGCTTTTATCATATAGGATTTGCTTATGAAGTAGGAGCAATCTTAGGAAAAAAAGTAAACTTACCAGATGATAGTTACGAAGAAATAAGTGATTCAGTTAAAAATCATTTTAACTTAAAAGTAGATACAGAAAATTGTACATATTATAAAGCTAAAATGGTAACAGATTTAAAAATAGGTGAATCTCCTAAATTTATTCAAAATAGATTAATATCCGCAGGCATGAGACCAATAAATAATATAGTTGATATTTCAAACTATGTAATGCTTGAATATGGTCAACCACTTCATTTCTTTGACAAAAACAAACTAGGTAATGAAATACTTGTTAGAATGGCAAATGATAATGAAGAAGTAGTAACTTTAGATAAAAAAGAAAGAACATTAAGTTCTGATGATATTGTAATAACAGATGGAAAAAGAGTAGTCGCAGTTGCTGGAGTAATGGGTGCACTTAATACTGATGTTGATGAAAATACAAAAGAAGTATTAATAGAAAGTGCTATATTTAATCCTACTAATATAAGAAAAACAGAAAAAAGATTAAATCTAAGAAGTGAAGCATCTATGAGATATGAAAAAGGATTAAATTATGAATATACTATAAAAGCACTAGATAGAGCGTGTCATTTACTTGAAAAATATGCAGGTGGTAAAGTATTAAGTGATTATGTACTTTATGATAATGAAGATAAAACAGAGAAAAAAATAACATTTAAAACAGAAAAGGTAAATTCATTACTTGGTATTACACTTACTGATAAGGATATTGAAGATCAATTAGATAAATTAGATTTTAAATATACTTTAGATGGCGATACTTTTGAAGTAACTATTCCAAGAAGAAGATTAGATATAGAAAATAATGTTAATGATATAGTTGAAGAAATTGGTAGATTATATGGATATCATAATTTAAAAAATACACTTCCAGTATTACCTACAAAAGAAGGAAAATATGAAGAAGTAATAGCATTTAGAAAAAATATCAGCAAAAGAATGAGAAGTTTAGGATTAAATGAAGTTAGAACTTATACATTAGTTGATAAAAAAACATCTGATTTATTCTCTAAAGATAAAAAGGTAATTGAAGTACCTAACCCAATGAGTCAAGATAGATCAGTACTTAGAAAATCAATGATACCATCTTTAATAGATGTAATTAAATATAATAAATCTAGAGGACTTAAAGATATTAATATTTATGAAACAAGTAAAGTATTCTTTGATGATTTTAAAGAAGAAAATTATTTAGGTGTTGCATTATATGGAAATTATATAAGCACATCTTGGAATAATTCAAAAATAAAAACTGATTTTTATGTAATAAAAGGTATTGTAGAAAATTTACTTGATTATTTAGGTCTTAAAAATAGATATTCATTTGTAATTAGTACTGAAGAAAATTTACATCCTGGAATAAGCGCAGATATTATTTTAGATAGACAAAAAGTTGGATTTATTGGAAGAGTTCATCCAAAACTAGAAAAAGATGAAATATATGTACTTGAATTATCAATAGATAAATTAAATGTAAAAACTAAACCAATTAAATTTAAACCAGCATCAAAATTACCAAGTATAACAAAAGATTTAGCATTTATAGTTGATAAAAATGTAACAAGTGAAGAAGTAGAAAAATTAATTAAAAAGTCAGGTTCAAGAATGCTTACTAATATTGAAGTATTTGATGTTTATACAGGTGAAAATGTTGATAAAGATAAAAAATCAATCGCATATAAATTAACATTCTCTGATATGGATAAGACATTAACTGATGAAGAAGTTATGAATGTATTTAATAAAATAATAGATGATGTAACTAGTAAAATGGATGCTAAACTTAGAAATATGTAAAAGTACAAAATAAATTTGTACTTTTTTAGTTGTTATAATTATTCATTTTTTAATTTTTTTCGTATTATATAATCGAAAGGAGCGAAATTATGGATAATTGTGAAGAGCAAAGAATATTAGATATGATAAATAAAAATAAGAAGTGTTGTAGACCATGTTTTGGTCCAACAGGACCAACAGGAGCAACAGGTCCTGCAGGAGGCCCAACGGGCCCAACAGGTCCAACAGGTCCACAAGGAATACAAGGAGTACAAGGTCCAACAGGACCAACAGGCCCACAGGGAATACAAGGACTACAGGGTACTCAAGGACTTCAAGGAGAACAAGGCCCAACAGGACCAACAGGCCCACAGGGAATACAAGGACTACAAGGTACTCAAGGACTTCAAGGAGAACAAGGTCCAACAGGACCAACAGGTCCCGCAGGAGCAACAGTTTCACCAACTAATACTTATGGAAGAAAATATGATACTACAGAAAATACAATCACTTTAACACAAAGTGTTGCGGCAGATGTACCACTTGGAAGTAATGGACCAGCAAATGGAATAACTTTAGATACACAAAATAAATTAACGATACCAGAAAATGGCGTTTATCAAGTTGATTATTATTTTTATGGTAGTCCAAGTACTAATACAGATGTTACAGTAAGACTTAATCAAAATACAACACCTATTAGTAATACATCAATTACAAAAAGTTTAACAGCAAATGTAGATACAGAATTTTCTGGAAGTACTATAAATTCATTTAATGCAAATGATCAAATAGGTTTATCAATAGAAGCAACAGATGCAGCAACTATATCTCCAGGACCAGATACTAGTGCTTATATTAATATTGTAAAAATAGCTTAAATATAAAGACTCCTCAATTTTGGGGAGTTTTTACATACAAAAAATAATTTTTTTCATAAAATGTATTAAAGGAGTGAAAAAATGAATGATTGTGAAAAACAAAGAATATTAGACATGATTAATAAAAATAAAAAATGTTGTAGAACATGTTTTGGTCCAACAGGTCCAAAAGGTGAACAAGGGGAAGTAGGCCCAACAGGACCGATAGGATTATCAGAAACCATAGAAGTAGGAGAAACAAAAACTGGTGATCCAGGAAGTAAAGCAAGTGTTGTAGATAGAGGAGGACCTAATCACATTTTAGATTTTACAATACCAAGTGGTCTTTCAGGATTAAGTAAAATACAAAATGCATATATAATAAAATACAATGATGGAACAGTTGCAACTGGTATAAAAATAGAACCAGATGAAAGAATTCCATTAGATAGAATTGAACTTGATGTTGATAATTTAGTTAATCTAAATAGTGAAGATAATTTAATTAAATTTAATAAAATAGGATATTATAAAATTACTATTATGATAAATGCATCTATAAAAACAACTCCAAATAATTTTAATCCAGATACAGATTTTGTATCATATGGATTTAGACAAACTAATACAGATAATATTTATGTTGGAGCTAGTAAATGGATTTATAATAATGAATATTCTAATGTAATATCTCAGGGAATAGTCGCAATAGATAGTACAGATAATGATTATGAAATAGTTAATATTGGTTCAAAAGAAATATATTTATTATCACCAGATTTAAATAATATAAAATCAAATTCTTATTTTACAAATACACTTGTAAATATAGTAATTGAATATTTAGGAAAGTAGGCAAATATATGAAAAAGTATAAGGTTTGTGTATATGCAATATGTAAAAATGAAGAAAAATTTGTTGATAGATGGTTTAATTCTATGAAAGAAGCAGATGAAATATATGTACTTGATACAGGATCTACTGATAATTCTATAAAATTATTAAAAGAAAAAGGAGTACATGTAAAACAAAAGAAAATAAATCCATGGAGATTTGATGTAGCAAGAAATATTTCTTTAGATATGGTTCCAAATGATGCAGATATATGTGTTTGTACTGATTTAGATGAAGTATTCTTAAAAGGATGGAGAGAAAAATTAGAAAGTGTTTGGAATAAAGATGCAAATAGATGTAGATATACATATAACTGGAGTTTAGATGAAAATGATAATCCTAAAGTATCATTTATATATGAAAAGATTCATAGCAGAAATAATTATAAATGGATTCATCCAGTTCATGAAGTATTAGAGTATGAAAAAGGAAATGAAAATATTGTAATTAATGAAGATATTATTTTAAATCATTATCCTGATAGTACTAAATCAAGAAGTTCATATCTTCCACTTTTAGAGTTATCAGTAAAAGAAAATCCAGAAAATGATAGAAATATGCATTATTTAGGTAGAGAATATATGTATTATGGAAAATGGAATGAAGCAATAGATACACTTATTAAACACTTAAATTTAAAGAGTGCAACATGGAAAGATGAAAGATGTGCATCTATGAGATTTATTGCTAGATGCTACGAAAATTTAAATAGATATGATGAAGCAAAAATGTGGCTTGAAAAGGCAATAAATGAAGCTTCATATTTAAGAGATCCATATGTTGAAATGGCACTTTTAGAGTATTCTTTAGGTAATTACGATGAAGTAATAAGTAACTGCCAAAAGGCACTAACTATTAATGGTCATGAAAAAACATATATAAATGAAGTATTTAGTTATGATCATACTATAAATGATTTATTATCAATTTCATATTATTATAAAGGTGATTTATCTTTAGCTCTTGAAAATGTTAATAAAGCAATTAGTTTGTCGCCTAATAATGAAAGATTAAAAGAAAATAAAAAAATAATAGAGTACAAAATAAAAAATACTAATTTAGATTAGATTTAATCTTTTCTAGAATAGTATTTTTTTCTTCTTTATTTGAATTTTCCCAAACAAGCATAAAGAATATTCCAAGACCAGGAAGAGTATCCTCGTTATATTCATTTACACTGTCATCAATAGCTTTTTCAATAGTTTCTAAATTATCATTTTTAAAGTTTTGAATAATATAATCTTTTATATTCATAAAATCATTCCTTTCAAAACTTATTATGCTCATTTTTTTAAAATATATTCTTTTTTTAAATTGTCAATAAAATAATCCTCAGTATAGTTTTTATCTTTAATTAATTCAAGATTTCTTTTACTATTTATTGGTTTAGGTAATTTTCCTTCTTTTAAATAACTATCTACAAATACAGATACAATTTTTGATAAATAACCAATAGTAAATAAGTTAAAAGTATATTTATCTATATTTTCAATGCCTTCATATTTTCTTAAATATTCTTTTTGAAAACAATTTTTGATATCAAAATCTAAGTTACCAATTCTAATATTATCTAAATCACATAATTTTATACCATTTTCAGTAATAAATATATTATTTTCACTTATATCACCAATATATATTCCATGTTCATTAAATTTTTCTATTTTTTCTTTATATTTTCTTAATATTTCAATTTTTTTCTTTCTACTATCAAATACTTCTGCTGTTTTATAGTTTTCTAATTCCATTGTATAACCTAAAAACATTCCATTTTCATATACTAAACTTATTGGTCTAACTTCATCAGAAAATAAAGGATCGTTATTTATTATTTCAATTTTTTTTCTTTTGTTTTCAAAAGTTTCTTCTGGAATTTCAATTTTTTGTGTAGGAAGTTCAATATATTTTTTTAATAATTTTATACAACATATATTAGACCCATCTTTATATATATAAATTACACTTTCCATTCCTTCATCTATTTTTTTTATGATATTATTTCTATTTAATTCTATTCTTTTCATATTATCATCCCTTTTTTTCTTTACAATATTATACTCGAAAATTAAAATTAATCAAATTTTTATGTTATAATTACTTATAGTAGGTGATAAAATTTGAAAAAAGTTATATTAGTAGACGGAAATAACTTACTTTTTAGAAGTTATTTTGCAACTGCATATTCAGGTAATATGATGAAAAATAGTAAAGGTTTTCCAACAAATGGACTTTATGGTCTTGTTAATATGTTAAATAAAATAATAAGAGAAGAAAAACCAGAATATATGCTTGTTGCATTTGATAAAGGAAAAACATTTAGACATGAAAAATATTTAGATTATAAAGGTGGAAGAAATGAAACTCCAGATGATTTAAAAAAACAATTTTCAGTTGCAAAAAAACTTGTTCCATTAATGGGAATAAAATGTTTTGAAATAGATAATTATGAAGCAGATGACATTATTGGTACATATTCTAAAATGGCTCTTATAGATCCAGAATTTGAAACAACAATAGTAAGCAGTGATAAAGATTTATTACAACTTATTAATGAAGAAACAGAAGTAAAATTATTAAAACAAAAAGATTATATAAGAATGAATGAAGAAACATTTATGGATACTTATGGAATAAAACCAATTAGAATGATAGATTTAAAAGGACTTATGGGTGATGCATCTGATAATATACCTGGCGTTAAAGGAATAGGAGAAAAAACTGCTTTAAAATTACTTCAAGAATATGATAGCTTAGAAAATGTATATGATAATATTGATAATATAAAAGGCGCAACTAAACAAAAATTAATAGATGGAAAAGAATCTGCATTTATGAGTAAAGATATTGCGACAATTTATAACGAAGTACCTGTTACATATTCTTTAGAAGAATTAAAATATGATGGACCAGATGTTGATAGTTTAAGAGAAATGTATAGTGATTTAGAGTTTTATAGTTTTTTAAAAGATTTTAAAGAAACCGGTAAAAAAGAAGAAAAATTAGAATATAAAATAATAGAAAATGTTAATGATCTAAAATTAAAAGAAAAGGTTTCAGTATACTTAGAAATAAGTGAAACAAATTATCATAATGCAGATATTTATGGAATGAGTTTATATGATGGTGAAAATGCATATTATGTACCATTTGAAGTATTAAAAGAAAATAAAAACATATTAGATGGTAAAGAAATTTATACATATGATTTAAAAAAGATGATTGTTTCTCTTAATAAATATGATATAGATATAAAAAATTGTACATTTGATGCGATGATCGCAGGATATATATTAAATTATAATGTTAAAGATGATATCGCATATCTAGCAAATACATTTAATTATGACATAACTCTTTTTGATAACTTTAAAAAAGAAAAAAATGTTAGTACTGAAGCATTTGCTGATTTAACTGTAAGAAAAGCAAAATTTATTTATGATATTAAAGATGAGTTTATAAATAAAATGAAAGAAGAAGAACAATTAGAACTTTTTACTAATATAGAAATGAAACTGTCTTTTGTACTTGCTTCTATGGAAATAGAAGGCGTTAGAGTAGACACTAAAGTACTTGATGAAATGGGAGAAAATATTAATAAAAAGTTAGATGAATTAACAAGTGAAATATATAATTATGCAGGAGAAGAATTTAATATTCAGTCTCCAAAACAATTAGGTGAAATATTATTTGAAAAACTTGAAATACCATATCCAAAAAAGAAAAAAACATCATATTCAACTGCTAGAGAAATACTAGATAAAATAGTAGATTATCATCCAATAGTTGAAAAAATAATAGAACATAGAACATTAAATAAAATATATACAACATATATTGTTGGAATAAAAAACTGTGTAAAAGAAGATGGTAAACTTCATACTATATATACACAAACTTTAACAAGGACAGGAAGATTATCATCAATTGAACCAAATCTTCAAAATATTCCAATTAGATATAAAGAAGGAAAAGAAATAAGAAAAGCATTTATTCCTGAAGAAAACTCTGTATTTTTATCAAGTGATTATTCACAAATAGAACTTAGAATGTTCGCACATATGTCAGGAGAACAAAATTTAATAGATGCATTTAAACATCATTTAGATATACATACAAAAACTGCAATGGATATATACCACGTTAGTAAAGATGAAGTAACTAAAAATATGAGAAGAGATGCTAAAGCAGTTAACTTTGGAATTATATATGGTATAAGTAGTTTTGGACTTGCGGAAGATCTTGGTGTTGATATTAAAACAGCAAAAAAATTCTTAGATAATTATTTAGAAACATTCCCTGGAATAAAAAATTATATGGATAAAATAATAAAAGATGCGTATGAAAAAGGCTATGTAAAAACAATAATGAATAGAAAAAGAAATATTGATGAATTATATAATACAAATCATATGATTAAAGTTCAAGGTGAAAGAATGGCACTTAATACACCAGTTCAAGGATCAAGTGCTGACATTTTAAAAAAAGCAATGATTGATATATATAATGAATTTAATAGATTAAATTTAAAAAGTAAAATGATACTTCAGGTACACGATGAACTTATTTTTAATGTAAAAAATGATGAACTTGAAAAAGTTAAAGAAATAGTTATAAATTTTATGGAAAATGCATATAAATTAAATGTACCACTAGAAGTAGATGTTGAAATTGGTAAAAATTGGTACGATGCAAAATAGTGTAAAATATAAGTAAAAAATATAATTTTGGTCTTTTTACTTATATTTTTTAATGATATAATAAAATCATAAGAAGAATAATATGAAAAACCTTAGGCTTTATTTGACAATTGTTTACAATTATGATATAATTGCGCATGCAAATGGAGAGTAAAGTCATCCGTTTAGGGGGTATAATATGAAAGGAAATTATATATTTGAATATTTTGATGAAATTAAATTTAAGAAGTGTGAGCGTTCTTTAAAAAAGTATAATATGTTTGCATTTAAAAAATTAATATTTGAATTTTATCCTAAAATGAAAGAGGGAGATTTTTTAGGTAATATTATATCTACTGATGAAGAAAAAAATACAGTTTCATATGAACTTACACTTCCTGCGGATGAATTATTTACTAAAGTTCATGGTGAAATAGTGCTTCATTATGATATATATACAAATAAAAATATTATTTTATTGAAATCACTTTCACCAGAAGAATTATTCTTAGAAGGACATGCTACAGAATTAAATGCATATAAAGGTGTTATGATTAGTAAAGAAAATGCTGATAAAGATATGTTTAAAATTAATTTATTAGATTTATTAAACAAATAAATGGTATAAAAGCCATTTTTTTTATTGCTTTTTATAGTTTTTTAGTAATATAATAGTTGTAAAGGAGGTAAGTGTTATGATATGGTTTGTTTTGATATTTGCCTTTTTGATAATTGAAGCCTTATCATTTAATTTAATTACTATTTGGTTTGCTTTTGGTAGTTTGTGTGCATTTATTAGTACATATTTTACAGATAATTTAATTATTCAAATTGTAGTATTTACATTTTTTACTATTATTTCATTAATATTTACAAAACCATTACTTGATAAATTTATAAATAAAAATGTTACAAAAACAAATATTGATATTATAATTGGTAAAATAGGTATAGTTACAAAAGAGATAAACGAGTTATCACCAGGTAGGGTAAAAGTTTCTGGTAAAGACTGGATGGCTATATCAAATAGTCATATAGATGAAGGCAAAAAAGTAAGGGTACTTAAAATTGAAGGTGCTAAAATAATTGTTAGAGAAGAGGAGATGTAAGTTATGCAATTTATTATTTTAATTATAGTTTTAATATTGATTATTATTACAAATATTAAGATTGTACCACAATCAAAAACATTCGTTATTGAAAGACTAGGTAGTTATAAATCTACTTGGCAAACAGGATTACATTTTAAAATTCCATTTATAGAAAGAATAGCAAATAATGTTTCGTTAAAAGAAAAGGTAAGAGATTTCGCACCACAACCAGTTATTACAAAAGATAATGTAACAATGCAAATAGATACAGTCGTTTATTTTCAAATAACTGATCCAAAATTATATACATATGGTGTTGAAAATCCAATAAATGCAATTGAAACATTAACAGCAACAACACTTCGTAATATTATTGGTGAACTTGAACTTGATGAAACATTAACATCCAGAGATTTAATCAATAATAAAATGTGCTTAATACTTGATGAAGCAACTGATCCATGGGGAATAAAAATAAACAGAGTTGAAGTAAAAAATATTATTCCACCAAGAGATATACAAGAAGCAATGGAAAAACAAATGCGTGCTGAAAGAGAAAGAAGAGAAAAAATTCTTCAAGCAGAAGGTGAAAAAAAATCAAGTATATTAATTGCTGAAGGTGAAAAAGAAAGTGCTATCTTAAGAGCAGAAGCTCAAAAAGAATCACAGATAAAACTTGCTGAAGGTGAAGCAGAAGCAATATTAAAAGTACAAGAAGCAACAGCTGCTGGTATTAAACTTTTAAAAGAGGCAGGAGCAGACAAATCAGTACTTGCATTAAAACAATTTGAGACATTAGAAAAAGTTGCAGAAGGTCAGGCAACTAAAATAATAATTCCATCAGATATGCAAAATATGGCTAGTTTAGTTACAACTGCTAGCGAACTTTTAAAAAAATAGTGTCATTTATATGATGCTTTTTTAATTTTTATAAAAAATATATTTTAAAATTAGTAATTTAATGGTAGAATATTATTGTGAATAATAGAGGAGGTATTTATGAAAAAGAATGATAAAATCAAAGCAATTATTATGTGTTTAATAATAATAGGGTTACTTATTTTTACAATAGTTAGAATTATTAATAGAAATAAGACAGAGGATGTTCCTAAAAAGAACGATTATGGTGATATTAATGTAAACACAAATACAGGTGTTATTGAAGATAAAAAATTAGGAGATTTAACATTTACAAATACATCTATGATTGAACAAGATGGAGTAACAACTCTTGAAACTACAATAACAAATAATTCGAAAGAGTCAAAATATGTAGGTAGTTTTACTATTTATGTAAAGGATAGAAGTGATGAAGTAATTACTGAATTAGTTGGATATGTTGGATCAGAACTTGCACCATCAGAGCAAAGAATAATAACATCATCTATAACAGATGATATTACTAATGCTTATAAAATTGAATACAAAGAAAACGAATAGGTGATAAATATGAAAGATAGAAAAGGCTTTACATTAATAGAATTACTTGCAGTATTGGTAGTACTATCTGTAATACTTTCAATATCTGTTCCAAAAATTATGGATGTTAGATATGAATCTTCAAAAAAGGCATTTACAAATGATGTAGATGAATTACAGGGAATAGCGCAACTAGAATATAACAATAAAAAAGAGGCAAGATTATATAATTTTGAGGATGGCAATCAAACAAATGTAGTAAATGAAGAAGATAAACTAAATTTTAAGGGTGATAATCCAGGTGATGGATATATTAAGATATATTCAAATGGGGATATAGAATATGAATTAACTAGTAGGGATCATGTTTTTTGTGCGAGCAAAGAAGTAGGAGATAGAAAAGGTAAAATAGAAAAATGTAAAGATCCAACTATAGAAAAATTTACATTAAATTTAAATGCCAAAACTACAACAAATAGTATAAGAGTAACAGTAGTGCCAAAAAATGGGGATAGTGACGTATTAATAAATGAATATTACTATCAACTAGATAATGGAAAAGTAATTTCAAGTAATAAAGCATCACATTTATATGAGAATCTAAAAGCAGAAGAAAATGGCAAGTTAAAAGACTATGTAATAAAGGTTAAAGCATGTACTAAAAATGGAAAATGTGAGGAAGATACTATAACAGTAAAATTAAAACCAATAAGTGAAATAGGATATAAAACTTCACCACAAGGTTGGAGTTTAGAAAAAACAATAACCTTTACGTATCCAGAAATAAAAAATGTAGGTGGACAAATTATAGGTAAAAATGAAGTAAGTACCGATGGTGGAAAAACATTCAAGATATATAGAGGTTCAATAACAGTTAATAAAGATACAACAGTTGTAGCAAGAATAACGGATGGAACAAATAGCTTAAAATCAACATCAATAACTTTAAGTCAGTTTGATCATACAGCACCTACAATAACAAATGTAACAGGAAATCCAGATAAATGGACAAATCAAAATGTAACATTAACAGTAAATGGAGCAAAGGATAAAGGAGATAATAATGTAGAACCAGGATCTGGACTTGCAGATGCAGCATATAGTTTTGATGGAGGAGTAACATGGCAGGCAAGTGCATCATACACATTTAAAGAAAATAAAAGTGGAATAGTAATAAAAGTAAGGGATAAACTTGGAAATATTTATACACATTCAAGTATAGCTATAACAAAAATTGATAAAACAGCACCTACATGTGGAAACTGGATTGGTCAAAATACGACTTGGACAAAAAATAATATAACAGTTTATGCTCAATGTGCTAGTGACTCAGGAAGTGGTTGTAAAACATCACAATCAAAAGGTGTATTAATAACAGGAACAACAAGAACAAAGAGCGTATCAGATGTTATCGAGGATAATGCTGGAAATAAAACAACTTGTACAGGAACAGTTAATGCCTTTATTGATCAAACACCGCCTAAATGTATAAGTTCAGGTGGAAGCGATGCTTGGACAAATAATTCTAGAACTCTTGTTGGAAAATGTACTGATGGAGAAAGTGGTTGTAAAGGAAATGTATCATGGTTTATAAACTGGCAAGGAAATTGGACAAACTTATCACCAGGAACAGTATATGATAATGTAGGTAATGCAACAGTATGTCCTGCAGATCAAACAGTTAGAATAGATAAAACAGCACCAACTTGTACTAGTTCAGGTGGAAGCGATGCTTGGACAAGTGGTTCTAGAACACTTGTTGGAACATGTTCTGATACCGGTGGAAGTAACTGTAAAGGAAATGTATCATGGTTTATAAACTGGCAAGGAAATTGGACAAAACTATCACCGGGAACAGTATACGATAATGCAGGTAATTTTACAGCATGTCCTGCAAATCAAACAGTTAGAATTGGACAATATGCAGATATTGATTACACTGTATATTTGAGTGATAGTTCAACAGAAAGTGGTATGAATGGATCACTTGGAGGAACTGTAGGTAAGTCGGTTGCAATGCATAATTTAAAATTAAATATTAGTGCACCGGGAATTAGTGGTGGAATTAGTTACCAAGGACATAGACAAACATATGGTGATAGTGGTAATATCACTGTTGGTAATACTATGCCTACAAATTCCAATGGTATTAAACGTATGGAAAAAGTTAGAATATGGTTAACCGGTGATATTGCGTCAGCATTTGATGTTTATTATAGAGTTCATGTAAGAGGACAAGGATGGCTTAATGTTGTTGCAAATGGAGCTTGGACGGGTTCAAGTGGTTTATGTAAACGTATTGAAGCAATTCAAATAAAAGCTGTTCCAAAAGGAGCTTCAAAACCATCATTTAGTAATGATGGATCAAATGTAACAACAAATGCAACAGTTATAACAGATAGTAAGTATAGTAACTGTGAAACTGCACCAGCACCATCAACACCTTCTTGTACAAATCAAACATGTTCATATAGAACATCATGTTCAACGACAAAAGCAGGTACTGCAATATCTTATTGTAGAAATACTTTAGGAGGAAGATGTACAGTAGGTACAACAAGTGGTGGAAACTGTTCTTGCAGATATAGTTATTCATGTACTAAAACATATACGTGTTGTAAATAAAATATTAATATAAATTTGGACATTAGTTTAAACTAATGTCTTTTTTTGCCGAAAAATGTTTAAAAAAATTAAAAAATGTGATATTATAAGATAAATAGTATAGGGTAGTAAATATATTTAGTAGGAGAAAAGAAAATATGGGTAAGAAAAAAGGTTTTACATTAATTGAATTATTAGCGGTATTAGTAATATTGGCGACAATACTAGCTATATCAATGCCAAAAATATTAGATACAAGAGATGGAGCCAAAAGGAAAGCATTTAAGAATGATGTAGATGAAATTCAAGGAATAGCACAGTTAGAATATAACAATACAAAAGAAGCTAGATATTATACATTTAAAGATGGAGTACAAATAAATGAAAATGGTGAAACAGATAAATTAGAATTTAAGGGTGATAACCCAAGTGATGGATATTTAAAAATATATTCAAATGGAGATGTAGAGTATTATCTTAAAAATAAGGATCGTACACTATGTGCACGTAAAGAAGTAGGAGATAGAAAAGGTCAAATAGTAAAATGTGAAAATATTAATAATAAAATTACATTGGATTTAAGATTAACAAAATCAACAAATAGCATAAGAGTAATTGCTTTACCAAAGATTGGAGAAGCAAATGCAATAATAGATACATATTATTATCAATTAAATGATGGAAAAATAATAACAAGCAATAAAGCAAGTCATTTATTTGAAAATTTAAAAAGAACAGATAAAAATGGAAATTTAATAAATTATAAAGTAAATGTAAAAGTATGTACAAAAAAAGGAATTTGTGAATCTACAGAAATGACAACACCACTGGATGATATAAAAAAAATAGATCATAAAATAACTTCAGAACCAGATAAAATACCAGGAGGATGGAGTTTAACAAAGACAATAACATTTACATATCCAGAAATAAAAAATATAAATGATCAAAATATAGAAAAAAATGAAATAAGTATAGATGGTGGAACAACATGGAAAATATATAGAAAATCAATAACAGTAGATAAAGATACAACATTTATAGCGAGAATAACAGATGGAACAAATACTGTAAGTTCTGATGTAATAAAGTTAAGTAATTTTGATCATGAAGAACCAAATATAACAGGTGTAACAGGTAATCCAGGTAAATGGACAAACAAGGATGTAACACTTACTGTAAATGCAGCAGATTCTAAATCAGGACTCGCAGATGCAGCATATAGTTTTGATGGTGGAACAACATGGCAGAAAGGAAATTCAAAAACATATAAATCAAATACAAATGGAATAGTGATAAAAGTAAAGGATAAAATAGGCAATATTTCTACTTATCCTGTAATTGCCATAACAAAAATAGATAAATCAAAACCAGAATGTGTATGGAGTGGAGACACTAATGTAGCACCTAATTCATGGATAAGGGAAAACCGATCAATAACTTTGACTTGTGAATCATCTGGTGGAAGTCCATGTAATTCAAGTTATACAGTAGTTTATTCAACAACAAAGAAAACAGATACATTATCATATGAAGTAACAAATGATGCAGGAACAAGTACAACTTGTAAAAGGGAATTTAATATATATATAGATAAAACAAAACCAACAAAACCAAGTTTATCTGGTACAAATAGTAATTGGACAAATCAAGATTTAAGAATAAAACCATCATCTACAGATAATGAATCAGGAATAAATAGATATGAAGCTTATTATGATAAAGCATGGCATAAATGGTCATCTGCAAATTATAATGATTTGGATTATTTTTCAAATGAGAGAAATGAAACTGTAAAGTTTAGAGCAGTTGATAATGCAGGAAATGAAAGTGATGAGATTGAAACTACAGTTAAAATTGATAAAACACCACCGGTAACTCCTACTATAATAAATCCAAATGCTGGGAAATGGTCTACAAAAGATTTCTCTTTAGAATTATCTTCTTCAGATTCTGGATCAGGAATAAAGCATTTTCAGTATAAGTATACTAAAGATAAAAAGTGGGAACCATATGCAAATTCTAATAAGAATAAGTTTACTACTACTCCATTTTCAGCCGAAAGAAATGAACCTGTATATATACAATCATGTGATAATGCAGGAAATTGTTCTCAATCTAGTTCAACACAAATAAAAATTGTTAAGAATGTTAATGTTACTTATGAAATTTATTATGGAAATGAAGAAACTCCTACGGATTCAAATAAAATGATTGCTCAAAATGGACAAATAGGTGGTACTGTAGGTAAGTCTCTTGCAATTAAAAATGTAAAATTAAGTATAGATTCTGTACCTAAAATAAGTGGTAGTATTGTATATAATGGCCATAGACAAACATATGGTGATTATAATTCAGATGTTCAAGCTGGACAAACTATGTGTATTAATTGCCAAGGAAAATCTAATTATGGAACTGGAGAAAAAAGATTGGAACAAATAAAAATAAAATTAACTGGAGAAGTTGCTTATTATTTTGATGTGTATTATAGAGTTCATATAAGAAGAGAAGGTTGGCTTGGAACTGTATCAAATGATCAATGGACTGGATCAAGTGGTTTATGTAAACGTGTTGAAGCAATAGAAATAAAAGTAGTTCCAAAAGGCTCTGAGATTCCAAAATTTTCAAATGGAGGCTCAAATGTAGTAAAGACTAAAATTCATTATACCAAGGGCGATAGTAATGTTACTAATAATTGTCCACCAGAACAAGAATATGTATGTACAAAGGAGAATTATAGTTATAATGGATTTGATACATATGAAGGCTGGTCAGTTGAAAGATGTAAAAAAAATCAAGGTTTATGTGTTATTGGAACGACAAGTGGTGGAAATTGCTCCTGCAGAATATATAGTACAAAAACAGGTTCTAGAAATGTTTGTAAATGGGTACAAAAAAAATGAAACTGAAAATTCAGTTTCTTTTTCTTTTATAATTGTTATCTTTATTTTTATGTGGTATAATTAAACAAAAGGAAGGTATTAATATGGGATTTATTAGGGAAAATATATTAAAAATTGTTACAATAATTGTAATTTTAATAGTTGCAATATTAGTTATGATTTTTGCGTTTGGAGGAAAAAATACAACTAAAACAAAATCATATTCGCAAATGGAAGAAAATTTAAAAACTGCCGCAAAAAATTATTTGAATGATAATAGAAAATTATTACCAAAAGATGAAAATGAACAATCAAAAATAAATTTAGATACATTAGTTAATGCTAAATATATTAAAGAATTATCTTCTATAGATGATGAAAATGTCAAATGTGATGGGTATGTTTCTGCAATAAAGAAAAATGAAAAGTATAAACTTATTCCATACATAAAATGTGGTAAATATTATGAAACAAGATCTATCGCAGATTATATAAAAAATCAAGGTATTGTTACTAGTGGCGATGGTTTATATCAAAGTGAAAACAAATATATATTTAAGGGTGAAACACCAAATAATTATATATCTATTGGTGGAAGATTATATAGAGTAATAGAAATAGATGAAGATAATGAATTAAGATTAATAACAGTAAAGAGACTTAATTATTCAACATCATGGGATAATAGATATAATGTTGACCAATCTAAATATGATGGTATTAATGATTATTCTGTAAGTAGACTTAAAGATACTATGGAGCTAGTTTATAATGATGCAGAATATTTTAGTGAGGAAGAAAAAAGCTTAATTGTACCTCATAGTGCATGTATTGGGAAAAGATATTTAAGTGATAATAGTATTGATGGTAAAACAGAATGCGCTAATCAAATAGAAAATCAATATGTAACAATAATGACTGCTAGTGAATATATGAGAGCAAGTCTTGATTCTCATTGTAATAGTTCAAATACTTATACATGTTCGAATTATAATTATTTTAATGATATAAGTACAACTTATAAAACTATTACAGGTGTAGCTGATAATACATATCAAGTTTATAATGTTTCTAATGGTATTTTAAATGTTTCAAAGGCATCTGCAACATTTACATTTTATCCTATAATTTATATTGATAAATTATCATTATATGCTAGTGGTGATGGATCAAAAGATAATCCTTATATGGTAAGATAGTCTATGAAAAATACTAAGAATGTAAGAAAAAATTATACATTATATGTTGAATACAAGAACAATAAAATAAAGCTACTTTCTGGAAGCATGGAGGAAATAGATGATTTTACATCATATTTCCTTTATTCTTATGCAATTAAGAGGAGATTATTAGAAAATAATTTTGATCCTAATTTATACATTGAATCATCGAAAGGTAATAGATATGATTTAGCGTATTATAATGTAAGAGCTATCCTTGATACTGATAATTTTGATATAATATTTGAAAAAATAAAAAAGATAAACCCTAGTAGAATAGATGAATATTTAGTTTGTAAATGTAATTTGGATAAGTGTTTATTAAGTTCAAACGCAAGTAGTATACCAATTGTAAAAATACATAGAGCAATACAAAAAAATGGAAATTATTTAGATATATTACGTAATTATTTTAGTACAGATTATAAAGCTTTTAGAAATTTTGTTCTTTATTTCTTTAAAAGTATTAATTTAAATGAAAGAGCTAAAATTATACCCCTTTCAGAAAAAGAAAAAGTGTTATCAATTATTGAAAAAGCAAAATATTCATTAGTTAAAATAGATGAATCAAGTGATATAACTGATGAAAATGATTATACAGATGATTTTGTTAGTAATATTATGAATAACAATTATCTTGATATTGATGAAAAGATGGCTGAACTTGATATGTTATATGATTCAACCGATGGGAATAAAGTTAGAAAATTAAAGTAATAAGAGGTTTAAAATTTAAACTTCTTTTAATTAGTGGTGATATTATGGAAAAAGAAATAGGTAAATTTATAGAATATTTAAAATATCAAAGAAATTATTCAGATTTTACATGTAATAATTATAAAAAAGATTTAAATGAGTATAATTCATTTATTTTAAGTAATAAAATAAATTATAAAAATATGGATTATAATGAAGCAAAAGAATATGTAATATATTTAAATAAAAAAAATGATGCAAAATCTACTATATCAAGAAAATTAAGTTCACTTAGAACATTTTATAAATATTTAGTATTAAATAATAAAGTAGAATCAAATCCATTTTTACTTGTATCAAGCCCTAAAAAGGAAAAAAGAATACCAAAATTTATAAATTATAATAATATGGAAGAAATATTAAATGTTCCTAATATAAAAACTAAAGAAGGACAACGAGAAAGAGTAATTTTAGAAGTATTATATGCATCAGGAGTTAGAGTATCAGAACTCGTTAATATAAAATTAAAAGATATTGATTTTAGTAATAAAAATATATTAATATTTGGTAAAGGTAGTAAAGAAAGATTAGTATCTTTCGGGGATTACGCTCTTGAATATATTAATTTATATTTAAAAGAAGGAAGAAACTTATTACTTGATGGTGTTAAAAGTGATTATTTAATAGTTGGTAAAAAAAGTGAAAAACTTACAACAAGAAGAGTAGAACAAATAATAGATGATATTATAAAAAGAACAAGTATTAAATTAAATATTACGCCTCATATGTTTAGGCATACATTCGCAACACATTTACTAGATAATGGTTGTGATTTACTTGTTGTTCAAGAGTTACTTGGTCATGCATCATTATCATCAACAGAAATATATACTCATGTAAGTAATGAACATTTAAGAGAAGTATATTTAAAGTGTCATCCTAGAAATAAAAGATAAGTTAAAAAGTGTAAAATAGATGTATTTATAAATGTAAATACATTTTTATTTTGGTATAATAAAGTAGGGTGGATAAAATGTCGAAACTATATTTTAGATATGGTGCAATGAACTGCGGAAAAAGTTCTGCATTAATGCAAGTTGCTTATAATTATGAACAAAATAATAAAAAGGTAATTGTAATAAAATCAGAAATAGATACAAAAGGAAATAACTGTTTAGAATCAAGAATTGGTCTTAAAAGAAAAGTAGATATTCTTTTAAAAGAAAATGAATCTATTGAAAAATATTATAATAAATTAGATGAAATATCATGTATTTTAGTTGATGAAGCACAGTTCTTGAGTGAAAAACAAGTTGATGAATTATACTATATAACAAAATATTATAATATTCCTGTTATATGTTATGGACTAAAAACTGATTTTCAAAGTAAGTTATTTACTGGAAGTAAAAGACTTTTAGAATTATCTGATGAATTAGATGAATTAATAACTATATGTAGATGCGGTAAAAGAGCAAAATTTAATGCAAGATTTATAAATGATAAATTTACATTAAAAGGAGATACTAATTTAATAGATGGTTCAGTTAGTAATGTAAAATATATACCATTATGTGGTAAATGTTATTTAGATGAAAAAAGAAAATACGAGGAGGAATAAATTATGAAATATGTATATTCTTTTAAAGAAGGAAATAAAGATATGAGAAATATCCTAGGAGGAAAAGGCGCAAATCTTTGTGAAATGGCTAAAATTGGTCTTCCTGTTCCAAATGGATTTATAGTAAGTACTGATGCATGTAATAATTATTATGAAAATAATAAAGAATTAAATGATGAAATAATTAAAGAAATAAATGAAAAATTAGAAGAACTTGAAAAAAGTTCTGGTAAAAAATTAGGTGATAAAACAAATCCATTATTAGTATCTGTTAGAAGTGGTGCTAGAGCATCTATGCCTGGAATGATGGATACAATATTAAACTTAGGTTTAAATGACGAAATAGTAGAAAGTTTTAGTGAAGAGAATAAAAGATTTATATATGATTCATATAGAAGATTTATACAAATGTTTTCTGATGTTGTTAAAGGATACGATAAAAGTAAATTTGAAAGAGTCTTAGATGAAATAAAAAAAGAAAAAGGTATTAAATTAGATATAGAATTTACAAAAGAAGATATGAAAGAAATAGTACTTAAATTTAAAGATATCTATAAAGAAATATCAGGAGAAGAATTTCCACAAAACACTAAGTATCAATTAATAGAAGCAATAAAAGCCGTATTTAATTCTTGGAATAATGAAAGAGCAAATATATATAGACAAATGAATAATATTCCATATTCTTGGGGAACAGCCGTTAATGTTCAGCAAATGGTATATGGTAATTTAAATGAAAAATCAGGTAGTGGTGTAGCATTTTCAAGAAATCCAGCAACAGGTGAAAATGAACTATTTGGTGAATATTTAATTAATGCACAAGGAGAAGATATAGTTGCGGGAATTAGAACTCCAAATCCAATTAAAACTTTAGAAAAATATAATAAAGACTTATATGATGAATTTTATGGCTATGCAAAAAAATTAGAAGAGCATTATAAAGATATGCAAGATATGGAATTTACTATAGAAGATGGTAAGTTGTATATACTTCAAACTAGAAATGGGAAAAGAACTGCTAAAGCCGCAGTTAAAATAGCAGTTGATCTTGTAAAAGAAGGATTAATAACAAAAGAAGAGGCTCTTTTATCGGTAGATGCAAGTACACTTTCACAATTACTTCATAAATCATTTGATGAAGAAGATTTAAAAACAAAAACACCTATTGGAAAAGGCTTAGCAGCATCTCCTGGTGCAGGAGTAGGTAAAATATACTTTAATTCTAAAGATTTAAAAGATGAAGATTCTATTTTAGTTAGACTTGAAACATCACCAGAAGATATTGAAGGAATGAAAAAAGCAAATGGTATATTAACAATTAGAGGTGGTATGACATCACATGCCGCAGTAGTCGCAAGACAAATGGGTGAATGCTGTGTAAGTGGTTTGAATGATGCATATGCATCGGAAAAAGAAAAAGTATTAAAAATTGGTAATATTGTTTTAAATGAAGGAGACTATATTTCAATTGATGGAAATACCGGTAATGTATATAAAGGACAAATAAAAACAAAAGATGCCGTAATAGAAGGCGAATTTGAAGAATTTATGTCTTGGACAAATGAATATTCAAGAATAATTGTAAGAGCAAATGCTGATTCAGAAAAAGATGCATTAAATGCTAAAAGGTTAGGAGCTAAAGGTATCGGATTATGTAGGACAGAGCATATGTTCTTTGAAAAAGAAAGAATATTTAACTTTAGAAGAATGATTTTATCAGAAACAAAAGAAGAAAGAGAAGAAGCATTAAGTAAAATTCTTCCATATCAACAATCAGACTTTGAAAAATTATTTACAGTAATGAATAATGAAAAAGTTGTTATTAGATATCTTGATCCACCACTTCATGAATTCTTACCAAAAGAAGAAAGTGAAATAAAAGAACTTGCTGAAAGCCTTAATATATCACTAGAAGAAATTCATGATAGAATTAGTGAATTAAAAGAATTTAATCCAATGATGGGTCATAGAGGAGTAAGACTTGCTATCACATATCCTGAAATTGCAATTATGCAAACAAAAGCAGTTATAAATGCTGCTGTTAATGTTAAGAAAAATGGTAATAATCCAATAGTTGATATTATGATACCTTTAATAGGTGATGATGTTGAACTTAAATATGTAAAAAATATAATAAAAACAGAAGCAGATAAAATATTAAAAGAAAATAGTGTAGATATTGAATATAAAATAGGAACAATGATTGAGATTCCTCGTGCAATTATAATATCTGATTTACTAGGTAAAGAATGTGACTTCTTTAGTTATGGAACAAATGATTTAACGCAGTTAACATTTGGTTTCTCAAGAGATGATTCTGGTAAATTCTTAAAAGATTATTATGATAAAAAAATATTTGAAACAGATCCATTTAAATCAGTAGATGAAAAGGGTGTATTAAGACTTGTAAATATTTCAAAAGAAAAGGCAAGAAACGCTAATCCTAATATTGAACTTGGTGTATGTGGTGAACATGCTGGTGATCCAAAATCAATAGAAAATTTTGATAGAATTGGTCTTGATTATGTTTCTTGTTCAGCATTTAGAGTACCAGGAGCAAGACTTGCATCTGCACAATCAAATATAAAAAATAGTAAATAGATTATGAACTAAGATGGGGATATCTTAGTTTTATATTTAAAATGTTAGTAAGAATTAAGCAAGAATTAAGTAAGATATATTGATTTAATGATAGTATTATAGTATAATATAAGTAAGAAAATGAGATGATGTTTATGAATAATTATGTTCCACCATTTACAATAACAAATAAAATGTTAGAATACATTTCTTCTATTATGGAAAAAATAGGTAAAATAGATAATTATACTAATTTAGAAAAAATGCCTAATCTTAGAAGAAATAACAAGATTAAATCTATACACTCATCATTAGCAATTGAGGATAATTCATTATCTTTAAATCAAGTTAAAGCAGTAATTGCAGGTAAAAATGTATTAGGACCACAAAAAGAAATACAGGAAGTATTAAATGCATATAAAGCTTATGAAATGATAAATGACTTAAATCCTTATTCAATAAATGACTTGAAGAAGGCACATGGTGTAATGACAGATAAAATAGTAGATTTATCAGGCGTTTTTAGAACAGGTAATGAGGGTGTATTTGATGAAAATGGGAGTTGTATTCATGTTTGTCCACCACCAGAACAAGTTGATAATTTGATGAATCAATTGTTTAATTGGATGCAAAAAAATAAGGATGAGATTCATCCATTAATTTTATCTTCTATTTTTCACTATGAATTTGTATTTATTCATCCATTTAGTGATGGAAATGGTAGAACAGCAAGGTTATGGCAAAATGTATTATTAACAAATTGGAAACGCTTTTTTGAGTATTTACCAATAGAGAGTCAAATAAAAAAATATCAAGAAGATTATTATACAGCAATATCAAATTGTCATAAAAATGCAAATTCAAATGAGTTTGTTGAATTTATGTTGAAGATGATAGACAAAGTATTAGATGAAATGTTAGAAACAACAACTGTCCCATTAACAGAAAAATCAATTAATATAAATAAATTATTAAGTGTTATGGAGTATGGAGTACCAATGACTTCAAATGAAATAATGAAAAAACTTAAAATAAAATCAAAGGAAACGTTAAGAGCTACATATTTAAATCCAGCAATTGAAGATGGAGTAGTAGTATTAACAATTCCAGATAAGCCAACTAGTAAAAATCAAATGTATTATAAAGTATAAATTAATATTATTTTTATTAAAAAAATAAAATAATTAACTAAGATAGAAATGTCTTAGTTTTTTTGTTATAATAAAAACAAGCGATATAAATAGATTTTTAAGTATTAATAGAATTAAGTTTATAATGTGAAAAAAGTGAATTTAATATAATTGACAATGTTTTGTTTAAAATATATAATGTATTTATCGAAAAGGAGATGTAATATAATGAAATCAAATATTATAGCAATATTACAACGACTACAAAATTCAAATAAGGAAAATAATAATTTAAAAATAAATAGATTTGATGATATGGATCAACAATTAGCCGCAAGTATTTATAATTTTTTTAATGGTAAAAGTGATTTTTTGTTACCTTATGAAACAATAGATATATTAATAGATAAAAGTGTAGTTAATAAAAGTGAAATAATTTCATTAGGTTTTGGTATTGTTGTAGATAGACTTTTAACAGTCGAGATTGAAGAGATTAAAGGTAATAATGTTAGTAGATTTGATATAATTTCATATGATAGTCATACTGCTTATTATATCAAAGGTAATTCCAGTGATATTGATAAAAGAAAATATCAAGAAATTGATGTGAGTAATGATTCTAGATATGATAGCATAAGAATTAATGCCTTACAAGAATATTTGAAAAATTATAAAAGTGAATATTATGGAAAAAAATCAATATAGTTTTGGTAATAATCATTATTTTAATTATAAAAGAGCATAAGCTCTTTTTTCTTTGGTTATACTAAAAATGGTGAAGAATATGAATAATATAATAGTAATTGGTGATTTAAATTATAATTTAAATATTTTTTTAAATACATTTTTAAAAGAAAATAATGAGTATACAATAAATAATATAACCAAAAGTATAGGAAATATATTAAATGTACCAATAGTTTTAAGTAAATATGATTTAAATGTATATTACTTTTCATGTGTTGGAAATGATATTGAAGGAAAAGAAATAATTAATTTTCTTCATTCAAATAAAATAAAGTCTGATTATGTAAATATATTAAATAAAAAAACAAATAATAAATATGTAATTAGAAATACAAAAAATAATTCAAAAACAATTCTTTCTTTAAAAAATAATGATAAATATGAATTAATAAGAAGTATTAATTTTATTCCAAATGTAGTTTACAGTACAATTTATAATTTAGAGTTTATATTAAATATAAAAAGTAAATTTAGAAGTACGAAAATAATAACAGATTTAAAAGAAATAAGTGAAGATGCAATAAAGGTATGTAAACTATCAGATTATGTAATAATTCCACTTAAATATGCACAAGTGCTTACAGGAATAAATTTAAATATTGCAAATAAAAATAGTATAATTGAATTATATAGCAGGACAAAAAGACTATTTTCTGGTAAAATAATAATATATATTGAAGAAGTAGGATGTTTGTTTCAAAATAATAATTTAATTAGCATAATCCCTAAAATGGGAGATAAAAATAAAGTATCAAAAAGTAGTTATGATATGTTTATTTCTACATTTATATATTGTATTAATAAAGATTATACATTAGATAAAACAGTAAAAATATCAACGATATCTAAATTTTTATCAGATAATGGAAAACAAACATTCAATATAAAAGAGGTACTTGATATTTATGAAAAAAATAATTGATCCATTTATAGATTTTTTACCTAGTATAGATTTACATGGTATGGATAGAGTATGTGCTAGAATAAAAACAGAAGAATTTATAAAAGATAGTATAAAATTAAAAAATAAAAGAGTAGTTATTATTCACGGAATTGGACAAGGAATAGTAAAAGATGAAGTATATAAGTGTCTAAGAAAAAATAAAAATGTTATTAATTTTAAACTTAATGTTCCAAATATAGGAAGTACCACAGTTGATCTAAAAATAGATTAACTTTTTTTTATATCTGTGTTATAATTTTTTTTGTAATGTTTGAAATGCTGAAATAGCTCAATTGGTAGAGCAACTGAATCGTAATCAGTAGGTTGCGGGTTCAATTCCTGCTTTCAGCACCATTGGCGAATCTGTTCGAACTATTCGAACTTTGATATATAGAATCAATCAGAAATGATTGATTTTTTCGTTTTTTGAAAAAATCATAGAAAGGTGGAATCTATGATTAAGTTTATTAAAAAAGAAATAGAGATTGAAGAATCTTTAAAACAACGAATAATGATTATATGTGATTTTTGTAATACTACACCAACTATTATAAACGGAAGTATTAGAAGGATAGACAAAACTAATCTTACTTATATTGAACCACATAGAATTATTATTAAAGATAATTTATATCTTGCTTTTAATTATTCTAATGAAATCTATATTCAAAATTTAGGCAAGAAGATTAAATTAACAGAACTTGAAAACTATATAAAACAAGTGTAGGACTTGATTTTATAAGCATAGAAATTAAAATATGAAGAAATTGACACTGATAATTTTTTTTGATATAATAGTCCTCAATTTAAGGGGGATATTATGGAAAAGAAAGATTCTTTATTAATGTTAAAATATATGATATCAGAAGGATTTAATCCAAATAATTATGAAAGAATATTAGAATTATTACAATCTGCACCATTATCATTATCAAAAAATTTAAAGGAATATAATCCATATTTATTATCTAAAAAAGTATTATATTCAGAATTAGATGATTATGGTATTGATGGAGCATATGGGTATTTAGAAAATAGTGAAATTGTTGTTCCAAAGACAATTGAAAATGATAATAGATTTTTATATAGACCAGTAAAAAGATTATATCAAAAGTATAGTTATGGTACCCCATTAATCGATGAGTTTGGAGCTGTTGTCTTTCTACAAGATTCATTAGAAGAAAATAGTGATAAAATTTATAATGCAGTTAAGAATAGTATAAATTTTAAGAATTTATACTTTGGATTTATCACAGAAATGTATCCAAAAATAGACCATGGTGATCAAAGATTAGTATATGTATTTCATCAGTTAATGAATCAGTTAGATGGATATAAATTATCATATGAAACAATTAGTGAAGAAAATAAAAAATTATATTTAATTAAGAAAAATTAGAGGTGTCAAAGACATAAAAATAGGTTAAGTGTCTTTGTCGCCTCTTTTTTGATAAAAAATATGAAAGGATTTAAATTTTATGAATGAAGAAAAGAAAATCGCAGGGCTTTATATTCGTGTAAGTACTGAAGACCAAGCACGAGAAGGATTTAGTTTACCAGAGCAAGAAAAACGCCTTAGAGTAATGTGTGAATATAAAGGTTATGAAATATATGATGTTTATAAGGATGCTGGTATAAGTGCTAAAACAGGTAATTTAAGACCTGAATTTGAAAGATTATTACAAGATATAAGAGATAAAAAGGTAAATACAATAGTAGTTTTAAAACTAGATAGATTAACAAGAAGTGTTTATGATATGGAAGGTATAATGAATTTTCTAGAAGAAAATGATGCTTATTTAGATTGTGCGAATGATGATATAAATACTACAAATGCTAATGGCAAAATGGTTGCTAGACTTTTAACTACTGTTTCACAAAATGAAATAGAAAGAAAAAGTGAAAGAACAAAGATAGGATTAACTGGTGCTATTAAAGTTGGTCATATTCCACATCATGCTCCACTTGGATATAAACATAAAGATAAAAAATTAGTAATTGATTATGCTACAAAAGATGTGGTTATTAGAATATTTAATATGTATCATGAGGGAATGTCATATCAAACTATTAGTAATGTTTTAAATGAAGAAAAAGTGTTAGATAAAACAAATTGGAGAGATTCAACTATATTTAATTTACTATCTAATGAAATATATAAAGGAGATTTTGTTCATGGTAAAAGAACTAAAAAGCCTACTTATTATAATGATGTAGTTGAACCTTTAGTCACAAAAGAAATTTGGGAAGAATGCCAAGTTCAAAAGAAAAAGAATCAAAGAAGTTTTCAGAGAAAATTAACTTATCTATTTATGCAAAAATTAAAATGTCCAAAATGTAAAAGAATACTTGGTGGAAAAGCAACTACTAAAAAGAATAATAACTCTTATTATTACTATTATTGTAATGATTGCAAAATAACTTATAAAGAAAATGAAATAGAAAAAATAATTGATGAATATATGGATTCAATTGTTGCGTATGATTCAATAGTAAATCAATTTTTCTTACCTATGATAAAACAAAAAATTGAAAATCCAATCGAAGAATTACAAAAGGAATTAAAGAATCAAAAATCTAAATTTGAAAGAATTAAAGAAGCATATATAAACGAAGTATTTACTTTAAAAGAATATAATGAAGAACGAAAGAAAGTTGAAAAAATAATTGAAGATATAGAAGATAAGTTAAATACTAGTGAAGTATGTGAAAAGTTAAAATTTACTCCTAATGATATTTTAGTTAAAAGAGATATAGACTTTATCAACTCTATCAAGTATCCAGAGAAATATAAAAGTAAAACTAAATTTTGGAATGAATATACTCGAGAAGAAAAAGCAGAATTATTAACTAAATATGTAGAAGAAATAGAACTGACTGATAAGTATGGTTTTCTAAATGTAGATTATATTAAGTTTAGAGAAAGTGTTGCTAATGTATCAAATGAATTATATTTTAACGGATACTATGATAGATATATTCCATCTATATTTGGTAATATTTATGGTCAAATTAGATTTAGTGAATATCTACCTGAAAAAGAAGTTGGAGAACAAATAATGAGATTAAGACAATTCTATGATGTAGGTTATTACGAAGCAACTTATAATGTTAAAAATCAAGTATTCTATTTTAATTTTATTGAAGACAATAAAGCACTTGTAAGAGTATTCCTACTAGAAGATTATAGAAAGATAGATCCTGATATGAAAATGGAAACATATAATCTTGGAGTATTATATGTTAAAGAAGATGACGGAACATTACTAGCAAATGAGGATGATGTATTTAAATACATACCAGCTGAATGTGATTGTAATGTTGTATATAGTAAGAAACCTATAAATGTTGATGTTAAACCTGTTCCTTACTATGAAGATGAAGAAACTGAAGAAGTTTCTTCATAAAACAAACGAACACGTTTTGTCAGCTATGCTGATGAAAGTGGGAAAAGTTTGTTTCATAAATATAAAAATAAATAGTATTTAATTTTTATATTTAATAATTATCGTGGTACGTTATGAAATTACATATGTAATTTTGTAAGTAGCGATAGATAATTATAGGATTCTAAGGATTTTATCCTTAGCCCCCGAATTTTGGCTCAGCCGAAATACCTAGGGGGTTAAACATTTTGGATGAATCCCAAATCGTTTAAAAAGTGAGGTGCATTTAATGGATAAAGGTCTTCCTTATTCACTACATCTTGGTAGTGATAAAAACAAAAAGAACTCTGTAAGAGCAAGTGCTAAAAATAATGTAAGTGGAACAACTTCCAAGAGTAATAATACTATACAAAATGCTAAACAATTATCAAGAGTTGATAAACATAATTATAGAAAATATGATAATAATCAAGAGGATATTTGTATCGTAAGAGGAACTAATTCACTCTATGAAGATGTTAAACAATTATATTTAGATTTATTTGAAGAATCAAAAATTAAGTATAATGAAAGACAAAGAGAAACAAGAAAGATAAATGACTATTTTTCTCATATATCAGATAATGCTAAAAATGATTTAGCTTGTGAACTAATTATTGAACTAGGTAATAAAAAATATTGGGATACAAAAGATATGGATTTCAAAAAGAAAATGACTAATGTATATAAAAAACAAGTTGAAGATTTAGAAATGCTAGTTCCTAATTTTAAAATAGCAAGTGCAATTATTCACTATGATGAAACATCTCCTCATATGCATCTTGTTGGTGTTCCTATTAAAGAAAAAAGTAAATATGGTATGGAATTACAAGTTGGTAAATCTGATGTATTTACAAAAGATTCTTTAAAAGTATTACAAGATAAAATGAGAACTTTATGTATTGAAGAATTTAATAAAGAATATGGATTAGATAGTGTTTTAAAAAAGAAACGTAAATGAAGAAATAATGACTTTCTTGTTAGTGAAATGGATAACTATAGTGAAATGCAAGAAGCAATAGAAAGACATCAAATGAATTTAGAAAAAGCAAATGAAAGCTCAAAAGATTTAGATAAAAACACAAATGAAATAAAAGAGATTGTTAATGATTTAAAGAATGTTCCTTTATCAAAAAATAGTTATATATTAAAACAAGAAGATAAGGATAAATTAGTAAAATATTTAGATAAAGTTGATAAAACTAATAATGACTATAAAACTATTCAAGATTTATCAGTATCATTAAAAGATATATCTAATGAACTATCAGAAAGTAAAGATACAATAAAGATATTACAAGAATCAAATGATGCTTTAGAATTAAGAAATATAAAATTAAAAGAAGAAAATAATAAATTAAAAAGTAAAAATTCAAGTTTAGAAAACGAATTAAAAAATTTAAAAGAAATATTTGAAATATTTAAGAATAAACTAGAAAGACTATATCATTTCTTTGTTGATAAAATGTGGGGAGATAAAGAAAAACGAGATAAATATTATCCAGTTGCTTATGAATTATATGGTAAAAATATTCTAGATGAAGAACAAATAAGAGGCATATTAGGAACTAAACAAAGATCTGCTAAAATAGATAATGGATCTAAATCAAAAGATGATGATATGGAATTATAATGTAAATTTGATGTATAAAATTATGGAATTTACGTTAAATGTGTTATAATAAAAATATATGGAGGTTATATTATGGACGAATTATATGAAAGTTTAGTTGATGAAAATCAAGTAATTAAATTAAATGAAAAATATTATACTAAAAAAGGTATAAAGAATGATCTATTATTGCAAGAATTATTAGTTAGATATGTTGAGAGAATTCCTGAATTAGATGTAAACATTATTGAAAATGCAAGAAAATTAATGACACAATTTGGAGTTATAGACACATATCTTGGAATTTATGATGCATACACTAGCAAGTCAAATGATGATGTAACAAAGAGTAACGGTTTAGAAATTCAACAAGTTATTAGAATTTTAAGTGCTGGATATGTAGAAGATTATAATCGAGAAGCAGGAAAAGGTGGAGTTTTTCCTGGTTGGATGAAATCAGAATATGATCAAGCTTTGTTTGATAGTGAAAGATATATATCTTTATTTAGTAATGAACTAAATATGACTCATAAAACTTTATAATATTTTTTGAAATGGTATTTCCATTTCTTTTCCTTTTTTTTATAATTTATATAGATTGATTCATGTGAATCGTTATTGCCGAAAAAAAGTTGTAGACCTCTACGTCGTCGGCACCAGATTTATAGGAAACTCGGACGCTTTCGTCCAGAGAGTAATAGATTACTAACTATCAAAATAGTTAGTTTTTTTCTGCTTAAATTGAATGTTGAATATAATTATGTTTGAAACAGAAAAAAAGATGATGATATTGAATTATAAATAGTTAACAAGGAAGTGGAAATAATTTCTTATTTTATGATAAAATAGATATGATAAATTATGATGATATTTTTATTGATAAAATTATTTAATTTAGAGGTGATAGTATGAGAATAGGAATAGATGTAGATGGTGTTCTTACTGATGTTATAAGATATGCATGTGATTATGGAAGCAAATATTTTTTTGATAAGTATGGTAAATTGGATATTAATATAGATTCATGGTCATTGAAAGATATGTTTAATGTAAGTGATGAAGAAGATAAAGAATGTTGGCTAAAAATTGTCGATAATTATGCAATTAATGAATCTGCCAGACCTTTTGCTGCAGAAATAATAGATAAAATAAAAAACGAAAATAACGAAATTTATATTATAACGGCAAGAAGTTCAAGTAAATGGGATGATGTAAACGGAGAGATGAATAATATTTTAATTTCTTGGCTTAATAACAATAATATAAAATATGATAAATTAATAGTTAGTAAAGAAAAATTAGAAATATGCAAAAATTACAAAATTGATATTATGATTGAAGATAGAACAGAAAATATTAATAGCATTTCAACTAAAATACCAGTTATTTGTTTTAATGCAAATCACAACAAGAATTTAAAGGGAAATAACATTTATAGAGCTTATAGTTGGTACGATGTATATTATAAATATCTAATAATAAAGGAGCAAATAAAAGATGAAAAAAATTAGTAATTATCCTAGACCACAATTTGTAAGAGATAGTTGGTTAAATTTGAATGGTAAATGGAATTTTGTGTTTGATGATGAAAACATAGGCGAGAAAAAACAATTTTTTAATAGTTTTCCAAACTCTAGTGAAATTCTTGTTCCATTTACATATGAAACAAAAATGAGTGGTATTAATGATGAAACAGTTCATAAAAATATTTGGTATTCAAATGATATAAATATTAATGTAGAAAAAAATAAAAATATTTTTTTACACTTTGAAGGTAGTGATTTCATTACAAAACTATGGGTAAACGGTAAGTATGTCGGTTCGAATGTTGGCGGGTATCATAGATTTTCTTTTGATATTACTAATTTTATTGTAGATGGAATTAATAATTTTACTATAAAAGTTGAAGATTCGTTGTCAAAGAATCAACCAAGAGGTAAGCAAAGATATAAGAAAGATAGTTTTAAATGTTGGTATATTCAAACAACTGGAATTTGGAAAACAATATGGATAGAAAGCGTTCCTAAAAATTATATTGTATCTGCAAAGAATACACCAAACTATGATTATAAAAATATTGAAATTGAATTGGAAACTAATATTTCAAAAGATGATATTAATAATTTTGAAATAGAGACTGAAATCTTATTTGATAATAAAACAATTAAAGTTCAAAGACAAATTATTGAAGATAAAATATTTAAGTATAATCTAGATATTTGTACTCAAAATGAGATTAAATATTGGTCACCAGAAAGTCCTAATTTATATGATATAAATTATAAATTATATTATAATGGAAATCTTATAGATAAAGTATCATCATATTTTGGTGTTAGAAAGATATCTATAGAAAATTCAAAAATATTATTAAATAATCAAGAACTATATTTGAAAATGATTTTAGACCAAGGATATTGGGCAGATTCTCATTTAACACCTCCAACTGAAGATGCAATAATAAAAGATATAGAAATTGTAAAAAAGTATGGATATAATGGAATAAGAAAACATCAAAAAATAGAAGATGAAAGATTTTTATATTATTGTGACATTAATGGGATATTAGTTTGGAGTGAAATGGCTAATTGTTATGAATTTAATGATAAGTCCATAGAATACATCACTGATGAATGGATTAAGGTGGTTAAACAAAATTATAATCATCCATCAATAATTACGTGGGTACCTATTAATGAGTCTTGGGGAATTCGTGAAGTTTCAGAAAACATACAAGAACAAGATTTTGCCAATAGTTTATACTATATAACAAAAGCAATTGATAAAACTAGACCTGTTATATCAAATGACGGCTGGGAACATACAATATCAGATATTATAACAATTCATGATTATAAGCAAGATGCAGATTTGTTATACAATGAATATAATGACAAAGAATTAGCAGTATTAAATAATCAAAAAGCGTATAATACTATTCATAAATTATTTAGTGGTGATTACAAGTATAATGGACAACCAATAATAATGAGTGAATATGGGGGTATAGCATTAAGTTCCGACAAAGGTTGGGGATATGGAAAGCAAGTAATAGATGAAAATGAATATCTAGACAGATTTGCAAAACTAACTAAAGTAATAAAAAATACAAAATATATTTGTGGATATTGTTATACTCAGTTAACTGACGTTCAACAAGAAATTAATGGTTTAGTTGATGAAAATAGAAATGACAAATTTTCTAATGAGATTATCAATGCTATAAACTCTATTAATAAATCATAAATTGTTGCAAAAAATACTATATTTGATATAATTTAAATAGTTAGTAGGTTTATTACTTACTATCATCTTTTAGTCTAGGAGTTGTTAGACCTGCTCCTTACTGGCACCAGATTGATTGATACTCGAACTTTTTCGGGATAAATATAAAAACTACTTTCAAAATTAAATTGAAAGTAGTTTTATCTTGTTAATTTAGTAAACACACTTGTATATTGTTAAAAACAATATGCTTTGTTTTGTTATAGTTTCATTTTAAATTTCGCTATTTTAAGAAACTTTAGAAACACTTGACATATTAGGGTATATATTATATACTAATGAGCAATTTTTGAGGTGGTGAAAATAAGTGAAGGTTTATAGAGTTGTACCTAATTGTTTTTTTACGGGTAAAAAACTTGATAATTCTGGCAAAATCAGCTTAGAAAGTCTGTATTACAAAATGGGATATACATCATTTTCAAGTAAAGTTAAAAGAGATGATTATAACTCATTAAATTGTAAAAATTATCAAGGGAAATTTTTTTATTTATTTGCCGAAGACGCTGTTTTTGAAGGGAGTAGCTTAATAAATGGTTATCATAGATTAAGAGCTGATATATGTTCAATTTTAGAATACGATATACCAGAAGATATGATTATAAAACATATTGGGTACGGTGATTATACATACGATATCATGCCTTTATTTTTAATAGAAACTTTTTTGGAAAAGGATGATTTTGGTAGTGTTATTTTATCTAATGAAATTGCGGAAGATAAAAAATTAAAATGTTTAGTTGAAACTTTGAAAGACTCTCTAAGAATAGCAGAAGAGTATGATTCATTTGAAGATAAAAATTATTATAAAGATTTATTTCAAGGAGTTAATTTATCATCGTTGACTGATGAAGAAATAATGCATGTCTTGTTAAGTAAGGGATTTTATTCAACTTTTTCAAATCAGCAGTGTGAATTAATTTCATCTCCTTTTATTACAGGTAGAATAATACCATTAAGTATGGTTTTTCTTTCACACAAATTGGGTAATTTTAATGAAATAAGTGAATATTATCAAAAACTTGGAATAAGATATGAATTTTCAAAAGAACATCAAAACTTTAAAAAAGAACTTTTAAATACCATTAGATATGATAGTTCAGACAAAGAAAACATTAAAAGATTATTAAAAGAAAAAAAGTATATATAAATTTTCTTTTTCCGATTGATTTGTTAAATTTTTTAATCTTCTATTTAAATTTCCTATTTCTTTGATACAAACTTTAGTAAAAAAAAGAATCTCCAAAATCCATTTCGTTACATAAATATTTTTCACTAAATAGTAAATAATTATCTTCAAAATCAGTTTTCCAATCATAAGTAAAATATGTTTCCATAAGTTGTTGTATATTTATATTGGGAGAAATTAAATAATTATTAATACCTAATCCTCTTTTTCGTATCACTTTATCATCAAAATGTAGTAAGTCATCAAATTCCAATCTCACATTTTATATCCTTTTTCTCAACTCAACCTCAGCACATTTTCTTACTATGTCAACGTTTTTATTATTTAATACAAAGGTAATATCTTTCTTTTCTACATATAATCTTCAATTCTTTTTTCAAATTATTTTATTAAAAATAAATATAGTAAATAAAATCAAAAAATATGTAAAATTTTGTTTGTTTAAATAATTTGACAATTTTTATAACTTATGCTATCATAATGGTCGTTATTTTCGAAGAGGGGGAATTTTTATGGAAGAAACTAGAAAATCAAGTATAGTTAGGGATTTAATAATTAAGATATTTTTAATACTTTTATTTGTATTTTTAATAACTATATTATTTCCAATGCCTAATTTAACAGCATTTTATGATTCAGTATTCAATAATAATGTACAAAGCATGAAAGATGCAGCAGATAGTTATTTTACTAAAGAAAGAATGCCAGAAAAGGTAGGAGATTCAGTTAAATTAACACTACAACAAATGTTAGATAAAAAATTAATTTTACCTTTCTTAGACAAAGATGGTAACGAATGTGATGCAAATAAATCATATGTAAAAGTTACAAAGGGAGAAAAAGAATATACTTTAGAAGTTCATTTATCTTGTCCAAATAAAGAAGATTATATAATTGAACCTATTGGATGTTATAATTTTTGTCCAGAGCAAACAGTAAATTGTAGTTGTTCTTGTGCGCAAGAAGAAAAACCAACAACAGATGACAATGGTAAAGTTACAGTTAATAAACCACAAACAACACCATCTAATGATAAGCCATCAAATGATAAACCTTCAAATAATGATAAGTATAAATTACAATATTTATATACAAGAACAATAACAGATGTAAAATGGAATACTGGTAATTATCAAGAAAATAGAGAAAAAGAAACTGATAATGTAAGATTAGTTGATACAAAAAAACAATATACTGGTCAAAAGAAAGTTTCAAATGGTAGTACACTTTATAAACATATAAAATATGCATATAAAGATAATTGGCAAATAGAAACTAATTGGACAGATGAAGTTAAATCTACTAGTGATACATATAAGTTATATGCAATTAGAACATTATATACAGGTTATAAACCTTATGTAGTAGAAACAACAAAATATAAACATATAAAATATGCATATAAAGATAATTATACAGATACTGATTGGACAACAGAGAAAAAATCTGAATCAAGTTCTGTAAAAGTAATAGATAAAAGATATACTGTTAGAAAAACAGTTCAAACAACAAAAGGAACATGGTCTGATTGGGTAAAAGAAGGTGTTTGGAGAGATTCAAAACCAGCTGATACAAGTACTAAACAATGGTATGGTCCATATAATACACAAACAACAAGTTCTTGGAAAACAATATATGATTCATGGGGTTCAACACAACAAATGAATCCAATATCTGGAAATAGAAAATATGAATTCTTATATTCACAAAAAGATACATGTACAGATAATTGTAATGGTAATTCTGCTGTAGTTAGATATTATTATAGAGTATATGAACTTCAAGAATCTAAACAATATATGTATTACTATAGAACATATTCAAGTTCTACTTCTACATCAACTGATGAAAAAGTAGTATCAGATCCAACTCCATATACAAATAGTGGTTATACAATTGTTAAAACAGAATATAGATATAGAATTAACAATGGTGAAAAGTATATAGTAGATACAACATGGACAGATTCAAAAGAATCACCATCAGGTTATGTATATGCTAATGAAAAGAAAATTACAAGAACTACAAAATATGAAAGTATTGGTAAATGGGTAACTAATAAAGAGAGACTAGGTGAGTATACTCATTATGTTACTACAAGGAAACAATATAAATATAAAAAGAATATTCCTGAAAAATATATTGAATCAACAATATGGACAAATTCAATAAATTCACCAAAAGGATATACATATACTGGAGAACATAAAACAACAAGTTCAACATCATATATAGATTTAGGTAAATGGGTTGATAGCGAAAGCGAACTAGGTGGTTATACACACAATGTTAAAACAAGAATATTATATAGATATAAATATAGAACAGTAACAACAAAAACTGAAAGTAGATGGTTTGATAAAAATCCTGGTGGAGACTGGGTATATGCAAATCAAACAAGAAAAGTGAAAGTAAATTAATTACTTTCATTTTTTTTGTGGTAAAATAGTTTTACGGAGGCATAATATGGTAATAAGTGTACTTGTAGAAATATCATTTAATAATAAAGAAAAGACTTTTGATTATTTAGTTCCTAAAGATTTAGAAGATAAAATAGAGATAGGAAAAAGAGTATTAGTACCATTTGGTAAACAAAATCTAGAAGGATTTATAATTGATATAAAGAAAAATAGTGAATATGATTTAAAAGAAATAACTAGTATTATAGATGAAGAACCAATACTTAATGAAGAACTTTTAAATCTTGGAAAAGAACTAAAAAAAGATTTAGTATGTAATTTAATATCAATATATCAAGCAATGCTTCCATCAGGTTATAAAGCAAGTGCTAAAACTAATATTAATGTAAAAAAAGAAAAATATGTAACATTAGCAAATATAAAAGAAGCACAAGAATTTATAACTACATCAAAATCACAAAAACAAATTGAAGTAGTAGAAGATTTATTAAAAAATAAAATATCATTAAAATCAAAATATCAATCAAATATAATAAAAGTATTAAAAGATAAAGGTCTTGTAATAGAAGAGGAAAAAGAAAAATATAGGTTAGATAATAGTTGTAAAATAGAGCCTCTTTTAAAATTAAATGAATACCAAGAAGAAGCAATAAATCAAATAGAAAATAGTAAAAAAGATGTAATTCTTTTAAATGGTGTTACTGGATCTGGTAAAACAGAAATATATATGCATCTAATAAATAAACAAATTTCTTTAGGAAAAACAGCAATAATGCTTGTTCCTGAAATAAGTTTAACACCCCAAATTATTAATAGATTTAAAGTACATTTTGGAAATAAAATAGCAGTATTTCATAGTGCGCTTTCTGAAAGTGAAAAATATGATGAATACAGAAAAATAAGAAGAGGAGAAGTATCTATTGTAATAGGTGCTAGAAGTGCAATATATGCGCCCCTTAAAAATATTGGAATAATAATAATTGATGAAGAACATTCTAGTACATATAAACAAGAACATAATCCTAGATATAACGCAATAGATGTTGCAATTATTAGAGGAAAATATCATAATGCAAAGGTAGTATTAGGAAGTGCAACACCTCAAATAGAAAGTTATGCAAGAGGTAAAAAAGGTTATTATGAACTTGTATCATTAACAAAAAGAGCAAATAATGCAAGTTTACCAAATGTAACAATAGTTGATATGAAAAATGAGGTAAAAAAAGGTAATAGTTTATTTTCAGAAATATTAATAAAAAAAATGAAAGAAAAACTAGAAAATAATGAACAAGTAATATTGTTTTTAAATAGAAGAGGCTTTTCAAGTTATCAATTATGTAGTTCATGTGGTGAAGTTATTAAATGTCCTAATTGTGATATAACACTTACATATCATAAGACTAGTGGTATGAATAGATGTCATTATTGTGGATATGCTGAAAATAAAAAAGATGTATGTCCAAAATGCAAAAATGAATCATTAAAAGATTTTGGTCAAGGTACAGAAAAAGTAGAAGAAGAAATAAAAAAGATATTTCAGAGTTACAGAACAGTTAGAATGGATATAGATACAACTACGAAAAAAGGTGCCCACGAGAAAATAATAAATTCATTTTTAAATCATGAATATGATATTTTAGTTGGTACACAAATGATAGCGAAAGGTCTTGATTTTCCTCTTGTTTCGTTAGTTGGAGTAATAAATGCTGATACAATACTTAATTTTCCAGATTTTAGAAGTAGTGAAAGAACATATCAAATGCTTAGTCAAGTATCTGGAAGAGCAGGTAGAGGAAACATAAAAGGTGATGTAATAATTCAGACATTTAATCCTGATAATTATAGTATTGAACTATCTAAAACACATAATTATGTAGATTTCTTTAATAAAGAAATAAAAATAAGAAAGGATTTAAAATATCCACCATATTATTTTATTAGTCTAATAAAGATTGGTAGTAAAGATTATAATTTATCACTTAATGAATCAAAAAAAATTGCAAATTATATAAAAGAAAACATAAGTGAAGATATGATTGTATTAGGTCCATCTGTATCTGGTGTATCAAGAGTAAATAAAATATATTATTTTCAAATAATTATAAAATTTAGGAATAAAGAAAAAATGAGAGAAATATTAAATAATGTATCGGATTTAGAAAATAATAATAAAGTTAGTATTAGTATTGATATAAATCCGTGTTAATTTATGTAAAATATTTATAGTTGGTATGATATAATAATTATAGGAAGATGAAGGAGGATGCAAATGGAATGGTAGATTAGAATACTATTAAAGTGATTATTCGCTTTTTTCTTTTAAAAATAAGAAAATAAAGAAAAATAATATTTACACTTTATTTATGGTATGTTATAATAATTTTGGCTTTGAAAAAACACAGATATTGATTTACAAACCATGTGCTCATATGGGTGGAGAGTAAAAAAGATATATCTGGAAGAAAAAACAAAAGGAGGAATGAATTTATGGCAGTAGTTTCAATGGGATACTTATTAGAAGCTGGTGTTCATTTTGGTCATCAAACAAAAAGATGGAATCCAAAAATGAAAGAATATATCTTCACTGCAAGAGAAGGTATATATATTATCGATTTACAAAAAACAGTTAAAAAAATCGAAGAAGCATATGTTGCTTTAAGAGAAATCGCACAAAATGGTGGAAAGGTTATCTTTGTTGGTACAAAGAAACAAGCTCAAGAAGCATCTATGGAAGAAGCAATCAGATCAGATAGTTACTATGTAACAGAAAGATGGCTTGGAGGAACTTTAACAAACTTCAGAACTATCAAAAGAAGAATAGGATATCTAGATCAAGTTGAAAAAATGGAAGCAAATGGAACTTTAGATGTTCTACCTAAAAAAGAAGTTATTAAAATTAAGAAAGAATATGACAAGTTAAATTCTTATTTCTGTGGAATTAGAAATATGAAAAAATTACCTGATGCTATGATCATTACTGATCCAAAGAAAGAATATATAGCAATCAAAGAAGCAAGAAAACTTGGAATACCTGTATTTGGTATTGTTGATACTAACTGTGATCCAGATTTAGTTGATTATGTAATACCTGCAAATGATGATGCTGTAAGAGCTGTTAAAATCATTTTAGGAGTACTTGCTAATGCAATTAATGAAGGTACAGATAGAGAAATGGTAGACTTTTTAACTGATGACGATAAAAACAAAAATGCTAATAAAGAATCAAAAAAAGAATCTAAAAAAAGCGAAACTAAAGAAGTAAAAGCAGAAGCTAAAAAAGAAGAAGTTAAAGAAACTGTTGAAGAAATCAAAGCCGAAGATAAAGAAGATTTATCTAAAAAAACAGTTGCTGAACTAAAAGAAATGGCTAAAGCTGAAGGTATCGAAGGATACAGTAAACTTAAGAAAAGTGAACTTTTAGAAATTTTAAATAAATAGTAATCTAAAAGGAGGATATATAAATGAATACAAGTTTAATTAAAGAATTAAGAGATTTATCAGGTGCTGGATTAATGGATTGTAAAAAAGCACTTGAAGCTAGTAATAATGATATCGATGAAGCAATTGATTATCTTAGAAAAAAAGGTATTAGTAAAGCTGCTAAAAAAGCAGATAGAGTAGCAGCAGAAGGATTAAGTACAGTTGTTATTGATGGAAATAATGCATCAATAGTTGAAGTTAACTGTGAAACAGACTTCGTTGCTAAGAATGAAAAATTTGTAAATTTAGTAAACAAAATTGCTGAATTAATTGTTAAAAATGATGTTAAAACAATGGAAGAAGCAATGAGTTTAAGTACTGAAGAAGGTACTTTAAACGATACTATAGTTAATTTTATAGCAACTATAGGAGAAAAAATTAGTTTTAGAAGATTTGCAAGACTTTCAAAAACTGATTCACAAAACTTTGGAAGTTATATCCATATGGGTGGTAGAATCGCTGTATTAACTTTATTAGAAGGTGCAGACGAAGAAACTGCTAAAGATGTATCAATGCATGCTGCAGCTATGAGACCATCATATGTAAAAAGAGAAGATGTTCCAGCTGAAGAAGTTGAAAGAGAAACATCAGTATTAAAAGAACAAGCTATGAATGAAGGAAAACCTGCTGAAATAGCTGAAAAAATGGTTAATGGTCGTATAAATAAATTCTATAAAGAAATTTGTTTAGAAGAACAAGACTTCGTTAAAGATTCTGATATGACTGTTGGTGCCTTTGTTAAATCTAAAAACGGTTCTATAGTTAATATGGTACGTTTTGAAGTTGGTGAAGGAATCGAAAAGAAAGAAGAAAACTTTGCTGAAGAAGTAATGAACCAAATAAAAGGATAATAATATAGGAGAAATAAGAAATTATTTCTCTTTTTCTTTTTAATGTAGTACTTGAAGAAAAAAATAATATATAGTAAAATATAACTATATTGAAAGGAAAAAATGAAAATGGATGAAATTATTTTAGAAGCAAATGAAAAAATGGATAAAACTATTGAAAATCTTTTAGAAAGATTTAAAACAATAAGAGCAGGTAGAGCAAATCCTGCAATATTAGATGGTGTAAAGGTAGAATATTATGGTACACCAACACCACTTAATCAATTAGCAACCGTATCTGTACCAGAAGCAAGAAGACTTCAAATTAAACCATTTGATAAATCTTGTCTTGCTAATATTGAAAAGGCTATATTTGAAGCTGATTTAGGATTAACTCCTAATAACACTGGAGAGCTTATATTTATTGCTATTCCAGAACTTACTGAAGATAGAAGAAGAGAATTTGTTAAACAAGCAAAAACTCTTGCTGAAGAGGCTAAAATAGCACTTAGAAATATTAGACAAGATGCTAATAATGCAATTAAAAAAGATGAAGAAATAAATGAAGATATGGAAAAGTCTTTAATGAATGAAGTACAAGATCTAATTAATGATTTTAATAAAAAAGTAGATGAAAAATTAAAAGAAAAAGAAGAAGAATTAATGACAATATAATTCTTCTTTAGGAGAATTTATGAATAGGAAAGTTAAAATTGTAGTAGTAACAGTAGTACTTTTATTTATATTTATAGGAATATTTTTTATAGGAAAGAAAATATCTTTAAATAGTTATTTAGATAATACGGATAAATATTCTAGCAAAATAAATTATTCTAGTAGTTATATTCTTAATATTGAAAGTGCTACATCGAAATCCAAAATGGAATATAGTATTGCTAGAACTAGTGGAATAAAAAATATCATTATAAATAAATATGATGATGAAGAACTTACAAGCAGTATTAATAAGTATTTAGTTACAAAGAATAATAAAACAGAATGTTATTCTAAAGATGGTGATGAGTATAAAGTTTCATGTTCAAATAAAGAAGACTTTAAACTTGATTATAACAAATTAAAGAACTCTATTATAAAGATTAAAAAAGCTGATAGTGAGGTTATAAATGGTATCAGTTACAAAAAATATACAGTTTTAATGAAAAAGAGTGACGCATATAATCTTATTTATGAAAAAGCTATTATGAGTGAAAAAGATTTACCTGGAAATGTAGATGTTAAAATATATGTAGACAAGTCAAAATCGTTTGTTTATAAAATTGATTATGTTATTGATAATTTAAGTAATGATAAAGCAAATAATATAAAATATTATGTTGAGATAACTAATTATGACATAAACAACAATAATGCAATTAAATTACCTTTTTAGAAAAAAAGTGCATTTTATAGGCACTTTTTTTATTTTTTATCATAAATTAAAGTAGAGGAGTGATAAGAATGTCTAATTATAAAGAAATTGTAACTAAGGCAGTAATAGGTAAAGGTAAAAAATATTTCAAAAATAAGTATAGTGTTAAAAGTGAAGTTGTTCCAAGTACAATATTAGGGTGCTGGATAATTAATCATAAATTTAAAGGATATGTACAAGGTGATGATGTAGTAGTTGATGGTTCATTTGATATAAATATATGGTATTCATATGATAACGATACAAAAACAAATGTTATTAATGAAACAATTAAATATAATGAACTTATTAATGTTAAAACAAAACTTGATGTAGACTTTAATGATTCAGAAATTATTGTTAGAGTACTTAAACAACCAAGTTGTGGTAATGTACAAATAAATGGTAATACTATAGATTTTGATATAGAAAAAGAACTTGGTATAGAAGTTGTTGGTGATACAAAAGTTAAAATAATGGTTGAAGATGATGAAGATAAATGGGAAGTATTTGATGACAATGTAACTGATGAAACACTAGAAGAAATAGATAATGAAGTAAATGAGGATTTTTTAGAGTAGTTGTCAACAAAAATAGTTGACACTACTTCTTTTTTTTAGTATAATTGACTTACAGTGAGTGGAAAAGGAGGAGTTTAACATGGCAGTTAAGATTAGATTAAAAAGAATGGGAGCTAAAAAAAGACCATTCTACAGAGTTGTAATCGCTGATTCAAGAAGCCCAAGAGATGGTAAAACAATCGATGAAATTGGTTACTATAATCCAATTGATGGTGAAATCAAAATTAAAGAAGAAGATGCTTTAAAATGGTTAAGAAATGGTGCTATCGCAACTGATACAGCTAAAAATGTATTATCTAAAGCAGGAATTATGACTAAATTTCATGAAGAAAAGAGCGGTAAATAATAATGACTTTAGTAGAATTAACAGAAATGATTGTTAAAAGTCTTGTTAGTGATCCAGATTCTATTTCAGTAAAAGAATTTTCTAATGATGATGAAATAATTATAGAAGTAGTTGTTAAAGAGGAAGATATGGGTTCTGTAATAGGAAGAGAAGGAAAGATTGCTAACTCTATTAGAACTGTAGTTCAAGCAAGTTCTTATTTAAAAGATAATAAAAGAGTAAAGATTAATATCAGTTCTTTTTAAAGATATTAGTCTTTTTTTTATTTTAAATAATATATTTTAATGTTATAATAATTTAGAAGGATAGTGATAATATGGGAAAATATAAAGTAATAGATGGTAATGAAGCATGCGCACATATATCTTATATGTTTACTGAAATAGCAGGTATATATCCAATAACACCTGCGTCACCAATGAGTGAATATATAGATAAATGGAGCACTGAAGGAAGACTTAATCTATTTAATAATAGAGTTAAATTAATAGAAATGCAAAGCGAAGCAGGGGCAATAGCGCTTGTACATGGTTCTCTTCAAACAGGTTCACTTGCTAGTACATATACAGCAAGTCAAGGACTTCTTTTAATGATACCTTCAATGTATAAAATAGCAGGTGAAATGCTTCCTTGTGTAATAAATGTTGCATCAAGAACTGTCGCAACACATGCTTTAAGTATATTTGGAGATCATTCTGATATATATGCATCAAGAAGTACAGGATTTTGCTTTTTAGCGTCTTCTTCCGTAGAAGATACAATATATATGACACTTGCATCTTACTTAAGTACATTAAAAGGAAAACTACCTTTTGTTAATTTCTTTGATGGTTTTAGAACAAGTCATGAACTAAATAAAGTATATGTTCCAGATATGTCTGAGATAAAAGGTCTTGTACCATTTAAAACTATAGATAACTTTAGAAAAGAAAGTATGATATCAAAAAAACAAATAAAAGGTACAACACAAAATGATGATGTATATTTTCAAAATTTAGAAGCAAGAAATAAATATTATGATAAGATGCCTGATGTAGTAAATGAATGCATGGAAAAAATAAATAAAAAATTTAAAACAGATTATAAACCATTTAATTATTATGGTGATGAAAATGCAGAAAAAGTAATAGTTGCGATGGGTTCTGTGTGTGATGCATTAAAAGAACTTGTAGATGTATTTAATGCTAAGGGAGAAAAAGTAGGTGTATTAATAGTTCATTTATTTAGACCATTCTCTAAAAAATATTTCTTAGAAGTATTACCTAAAAAGGTACGTAAAATAGCGGTATTAGATAGAGCAAAAGAAGCAGGAGCAGTTGGTGAACCACTATATGAAGATGTAGTAAATATATTTAATGATGTAAAAAATAAACCATTTATAATAGGTGGAAGATATGGAATATCTAGTAAAGATACTAATTTAGAAGATCTATATGCAGTATTTAAAAACTTAGATAGTAATGAACCTATTAATTCATTTACAATAGGAATAGTAGATGATGTTACAGGTAAAAGTTTAAAACCATGTAAAATAAAAAGTGATAAGAAAAATATTGAAATGCTTATATATGGATATGGTTCAGATGGTATGATTTCGGCATCTAAAGATATTATTAAAACAGTTGGAACAGAAACTGAAGCTTTTGTACAAGGATATTTTGAATATGATTCTAAAAAGAGTGGTGGAATTACTGTATCACACTTAAGAATAGGAAAAGAAAAAATAAATATGCCATATTATATAACAAATCCACATATTGTAGTATGTACTAAAGATGTATACTTAGAAAAGTATGATATGTTATCTAAAATAAGAAAAAATGGTATATTTATATTAGTAACAGATAAAACTGAACAAGAAATAAAGAATACTTTATCAAATAAAATAAAATATGAACTTGCAAAAAAGAATGTTAAATTTTATATAATTGACGCATATAAGATTGCTAAAGAAAATAATATTCCAAATAAAATAAGTATGATAATGGAAAATGCTATTGTATATATAACTAAAGTGCTTCCACATGCTGAATTTACAAATGATCAAAAAGAAAGTATTAAACTTCATTTTGCTAAAAAAGGTGATGAAATAGTAAATAATAATATTAGTGCTATAAAAGATATAGGAAATAAAATTGTTAAAGTAGAAGTAGATGAACTTTGGAAAAATCTAAGTTATTCAGAAGAAAAATATACTGGAATTATAGATAATATTATTCATTTAAAAGGTAATGATTTAACAGTAAAAGACTTTGAAAAACATGAAAGTGGAGTATTTCCTGTTAATACATCAAATTTAGAAAAAAGAAATATAGCACAAGTTTTACCAAGATGGGTAAAAGAAAATTGTATAGAGTGTAATCAATGTTCTATAGTTTGTCCACATGGAGTAATAAGACCAAAATTAATGACAGAAGAAGAAATAAAGAAAAATAAAAATGTAGTAGTTATACCATGTATGGGTAATGAAGAATATAAATATGCACTTGAAATTAGTTATGAAAATTGTACAGGATGTGGTTTATGTGCAAATACATGTCCTGGTAAACTTGGTTCAAAAGCATTAATTATGACAGACCATAAAGAAGTAGAAAGAATAAATAATGAAATAAAAAATGTAACTAATAAAAAATTATATTTAGAATCTACTATAAAAGGAGTAGCATTTAATGAACCATTATTTAAATATTCAGGTGCATGTGCAGGATGCGGTGAAACACCTTACTTAAAATTATTAACACAAATATATAAAGATGGACTTATAATCGCAAATGCAACTGGATGTTCATCAATATACGGTGGAAGTCTTCCAACAAATCCATACAATGTGTCTTGGTCAAATTCATTATTTGAAGATAATGCAGAATATGGATTAGGTATGAGAATAACTATGAATCTTGCTAAAGAAAAGATTACTAATATAATGAAAGAAAAATTAAAAGGTAGACTTGGAATAAAAAATATAGAAATGTTTAATAAATGGCTAGTAAATAAAGACAATTATAATATTACTAAAGAAATAATGGAAAATATTAACTATGATGAAGTAAAAGAACTTGAACCATTAAAAGGATATATTATGTCAAAAGATGTTTGGATAGTAGGTGGAGATGGTTGGAGTTATGATATAGGATTTGGTGGAATAGACCATATTATGGCATCAGGAGAAGATGTAAATATATTAGTACTTGATACAGAAGTATATTCGAATACTGGTGGTCAAGCAAGTAAATCAACTGAAAAAGGTGCAGTTGCTAAATTTGCTAATGATGGTAAAAAAACATCTAAAAAAGATCTAGCAAGAATGATGATGGGATATCCTAATGTATATGTTGCTCAAATAAGTTTAGGAGCAAATATGAATCAAGCAATAAAAGCATTAAGAGATGCTGGAAGTCATAAAGGACCATCACTAGTAATTGCTTATTCACCTTGTATTAATCATGGTATTAAAAAAGGAATGGGTAATTCTATTGCAGAAGAAAGATTAGCAGTAAAATCAGGTTATTTCCCAATATTTAGATATGATGGGGAAAAAGAAGAATTTACATTAGATTTTAAATCACCAGACTTTGATTTATATGATAACTTCTTAGATGGAGAAAATAGATATACAATGATTAAAACTGTTAGTCCAAAACTTGCTAAAGAATTATTAACAGAAAATAAAAAAGAAGCAATTAAAAGATTTGAATATTATAAGAATTTAAGTAATTAAAAGAGGTAAAAATGAGAGAAATAAAAATAAATGGAATATATAAACATTTTAAAGGAGATTATTATTTAGTTATAGATATAGCAAATCATTCTGAAACAAAAGAAAAATATAGATTTGAATTACAAGAAATAAAAAGTGTAGTTAAAAAATAATAACTACACTTTTTTCATATTTTAAGTCAAAAAAAGAGCCGTCCCCCCTGAAGGGCAGCTCTATAAAAAAGAATAAAAAGGGGTTGGCTAGTGTGATACTAGCACCAATTCGCCATTTGGGAATTGGTAGCATATATATTACTTATAAATGGGTAATTTGTCAAGTACTTTTTAAAAAATATGTTATAATATTTTTAAAGGATGTGAATAGTTTTGGCTGAGTTAACAAACATAAAAGGTATTGGACCTAAAACAGTAAGTACATTAAATAAACTTGGAATAAATAATGTTAATGATTTAATAAATGATTATCCATATAGATATGAAATATTAAAACAAAGTTCCTTATATGAAGAAAAAGTAGTAGTATCTGGAATTATAGAAACTATTCCAACTATTAGTTACTTTAAAAATATGAATAGATTATCATTTAAGTTTAATACAAGTAATAATTTAGTAAATGTTGTAATATTTAATAGAGCATTTTTAAAACCTAATTTATTAATTGGAAAATATATAACTGTAATAGGTAAATATGATACTAAAAGTAATACAATAAATGCAGCAGATATAAAGTTATTTGATTTAGGAGATAGAACATTAATAGAGCCTATTTATCACTTAGTAAAAGGCATAAATAATAAGTCTTTAAATAAATATATAAATGAAGCGTTAAATGAATGTGATATTGTAGATTATATACCAGAAGAAATAATAAATAAGTATAATTTTATAGATAAAAAAGAAGCACTTAGAATAATTCATAATCCAAAAAAAGGATTAAAGGATGCGATAAATAGATGTAAATATGAAGAACTATTTATATTTATGATGAAAATAAATGCACTAAAAAGAAAAAATAATAATTTAAATATTGGTTATGAAAAAGATATTGATATAGTTAAAATTAATGAATTTATAAATGGATTACCATTTGAATTAACTACTCATCAAAAAGAAGCATTAAATGATATATTTAAGGATTTAAAAAGTAATAAAAGAATGAATAGATTATTAGAAGGTGATGTTGGTTCAGGTAAGACAATAGTAGCGTTAATAAGTATGTATGCGTTATATTTAAGTGGATATCAAAGTGCACTTATGGTTCCAACTGAAGTACTAGCTAATCAACATTATGAAAATTTTAAAAATCTATTAGAAAGATATAATATAGAAATTGCACTTTTAACAGGAAGTACTAAAAAAAGTGAAAAAAATAAAATATATGATAGATTAAAATCAGGTAATATTAATATGGTGATAGGAACGCATGCTATAATAGAAGATGATATAAAATATAATAATTTAGGATTAGTAATAACAGATGAACAACATAGATTTGGAGTTAATCAGAGAAATAACTTAAGAAATAAAGGTAATATGCCTGATGTACTTTATATGAGTGCAACTCCAATACCAAGAACATACGCTCTTACTATATATGGAGATATGGACATATCTATAATAAATACAATGCCTAGTGGAAGAAAAAAGATAATAACTAAAGTATTTGATAATAGTGATATAAAAAAAGTACTTGTAAAAATAAAACAAGAATTAGATTTAGGTCATCAAATATATATAGTATCTCCATTAATAGAAGATTCAGAAGAAGAAATGGAAGATACTAAGAAACTAGAAAAGAAGTTTAAATTAGCATTTAAAAACTATAATATAGGTGTTATGCATGGTAAACTTTCACCTAAAGAAAAAAATAAAGTTATGGATGACTTTGTAAATAAAAAAATAGATATATTAATAAGTACTACTGTAATAGAAGTTGGAGTAGATGTTAAAAATGCAACTATGATAGTTATATTTGATGCATATAAATTTGGACTTGCAACACTTCATCAATTAAGAGGTAGAGTAGGAAGAAATAGTGAACAATCATACTGCGTTTTAATGACTAATAGAGAGACTGAAAGACTTAATGTAATGGAGAATGTAAGTGATGGATTTACACTTGCTGAAGAAGATTTAAAACTAAGAGGTTCAGGTGATTTATTTGGTATAAAACAAAGTGGTGATATGAGTTTTAAACTAGCAAATATTCAAAAAGATTATGAACTTTTGATAAAAGCTAAAGCTGATTCTGAAGAAGTATTAGATAATATTGATAAATATGATGTTTTAAAAAATATGTTAAAAGAAAGTATAAATATGGATTAAAGATATTGACTTTTAAATTAAAATATTTTATTATTAATATAGCGTAACAATATGTTACGTAACACACACTTTTACGGATATGTGTGAAAGTGTAACCAAAACCCCCTGAAGAGAGAGATGAATTAATATCTCTCTCATTTTTGTTAGGAAATATAAGACTTTGCAAGGATTTGATAATATAACAAAAAGTTGTTAGGCGAAATTTAGGCGAAAATGACAAATTTTAAGTGAAAATATGCTATAATATATTTGGTAATATCTGGGTATTTTTTACTAATTGTGAATACATAATAAAAATGTAAGCGAAAATGATGACTTTTATCTTCATAAGTGCTATAATTATAATAGCTGATAAAAACTATAACTATGATTATAGTTTTTTTGTTTTTAGAGGAGATATAAGATATGAACTATAAGTACAACCTAATAAATCTAAATAATATCTTAGGAAAAGATATAAATGAAATAAAAGAATATTTTAGATTTAATGGAATAAATAAATTTGATAATAATGATATAGTGTCATTGCTATCTATTTCAGAGAAAATTATTAACAAGCAAGGATTTAATATTTCTTATAATATAGAAAGATTAGATAAAGAATTTGATTTGATAAAGTATGGCAATGATATATTAGTCAATGTTGAGTTAAAGATATCAAATAGAGACATTATTCAATGTGAGAATAATTATAAAATTTTAAAAAAATATTATGGTAAAGAAGATATCTATATATTTTGTTTTGAAGAAAATAAAAACAATATATTAAAGTATAATGATGAATTGAAAATTCTGGAAACATCCTCATATGATGAACTTAATAATGTATTAAATAAGATAACTAAAGCCAGAATTATTAATATAAATTTTAATGTATCTTCTGTATACGTAAATCCGGATTTTTATTTAGATAACAATTATAGTTTGTCCAATAGTCAACAAATTACAAAAAATAAAATAATTAATTCATCTGAAAAAATGTTGTTAATTTCTGGAAGAGCTGGTACTGGAAAAACTTTATTAGCTTTAGATTTATATGATTATTACATTAATAATGATAAAAGTGTAATATATCTAACACCATTTAAAGTCAATAATTTAGTATGTTCCGAACTTAAGAAAAAAGTTAAAATGAGAACAGTAAAAAGCTATTTAGATTTTGCTAGTGAAGATACACATGATATTGCAATAATAGATGAGGCTCAAAGATTGAAATGTGAAGATATTGAAAAATTAAAATTAAAAATAAGAGAAAAAATTATTATGCTTGGAGATATAAATCAAACTGTGGATTATGAAGAAGGGTTTAAAAAATTATATGAAAAAAATATAGATGGTAAGTATAATATTAATCAAATTATTAGAACTGATGATACTTTTGACTATTTTGCAAGAAAGATGTTAAATAAATCAACAAAAGGAATAAAAAATAAGAAAATAGATTTAAATAAAATAAAAATTTATATGATAGATGATATAAATATTCCAGTTTTATCTGAGTACACATATGTTGAACCTGCTCAGTCATTATATTTTGCTAGTTGTTTTGATAAGTGTGAAAACCATACATGCAAGATGACTAGTGATGTATGTAGTTCTGTTAAAACAACATATGATGTTATTGGACAAGAATATAGCAAAGTAGCAATGCATTTTTGTGATAGGTATTTTCTGAATTTCGAAGGTAAAATATCGTGTAGTCCTGGAGTGTGTTACGGATATTTGGAAAATCAAATCTATACTATAATAACAAGAACAATAGATGAATTAATTATTATAGTTGAGGATATTACTCTTTATAATTATCTAAATAAAATAAAAGAAAATATTAAATTATAAAAACTACTTTATAAAGTAATATGTTTTATTAAGAAAAAAGTTTTCGTTAATCTAGGATATGCTAGATTAAGTGTGGGAACTTCTTTTATTTTGCTTACAGACTTACAATTAAAAGTTATATTAATAATTATCAAGCTGGTTACTCTATTTGAAAAAACAAGTTATAATATTTAATCGTACATTATAAGGTAAGGTTGATATTATGGCTAATATATTCAGAGTAGTAAAAGATAAAAACTATACAATTGTTAATAATGAATATTTAAAAAATAAAAATCTTAGAGTAGATAGTATAGGATTATTAACTATAATACTATCATTACCATCAGACTTTAATATAACTATGAAAGGTTTAATTAGTCTTACACATCAAAAATCAAATTACAGAGCTATAAAAGCAATGCTTGACAATTTAAAAGAGAATGGTTATTTAGAAATAACTAAGTTAAGAGATGAAAAAGGACATTTTTTCTTTGACTATATATTTTTTGAAAGTAATAGACTTAATCCACTATACCCTTTTTATATAGTGGACGACGCTAATCAGAGTGTTATAAACGATAATAAAACTAATTCTCCACCACTAACAAATCCACCACTGGTGGTAAATGATAACGAAATAAATACTATAAATAATAACAAGATAAATATAGATAAAAACAAACTTAACTTATGCTTTTTAACTGAATATTTAATTGATTGGAATTTTATTAAACTAAATGATATTAATCTTTTTAGTTATGATAATTTCTTAACTAATCTTTTAAATGAAGGTAAATATACATATGATGAAATAATGAAAGTAGTAGCTTATGTTGCTACTAGAATAATGAAGAATAACTATTTGGATGAAAATAAACAACCTATCAATAGTTTATTATCATATTTTAAAACTTCTTGTATAAGTAACTTAGGTATGAATGAAAGAATAGATGAATGGTTAAAAGAAGTCGGAATGATATAAAGATGTGTCCAGAAGCATTCTGAATATCCAAATTTAAACGAAAATAGAAAAATAATATAAATATATTAAAAAGAACAAACTAACTCCAGATTTAATCTAAATTAATATTTTAATTAGGTTATGTACGAAAATTAAAAAACAGTTTAATATAGGTTAAACTAGGAGGTGTAGGTAGATGAAAGACTTTAAAGAGTTACAAAAGGAATTAAAAGAGTCTGAAAGTAAAATAAAAAATATAGAATTTACTAGTGTTGAATTATTAAAATCTATATTTGATATTACTAATAGGCAAAGAAATTTAATAAATGAGATATTGAAACCAAATAAATGTCCTTATTGTAAAGAAAATGATACTGATAGTATCGACCCAAATATACTATGTCCAGATTGTCGTGAGACTTTTGGGCATAGTTTTTTTAATGAATTATAGAAATGGAGATGTAGTATGTTGAACCAATTTATAATAGTTGGAAGAATAGTTAAAGATTTAGAAAAAGAAAGTAATGTTATTACAATAGCAATGCCAAGACATTATAAAAATGAAGATGGAGAATATGATACAGATTTTGTTGATGTAGCTATTGACGGTACTCTCGCCAAAACAACAATAGAGTATTGTAAAAAAGGTGATATAATTGGAGTTAAAGGAAGTATTAGAAGTGAGATAACCAACGATATTAGAAAGATGATACTAGTTGCTGAAAGAGTTACTTTCTTATCAAGTAAAAAGGCGGATGAATAATGAATATTTATGATAAAATAACCATAGAGATATTAAAATACATAGATAAAATGAATAATGACGAAGAATTTAAAAAGGTAAATCCAGGAATAACAACACAAGAATTTCTTTGCACTAGAGTTAATCCAGATATAACTCCAAAAAGACTAGTTAATATTTTAAACGGTAAAGCAAAAAGAATAACAATAAAAGAACTTTGTATTATATGTTATGCTTTGAATATTGAAATAACAGATTTGTTTAAAGGTATAAAGTAATATTATTTTGTGGAAGAAAGAAATTTCTTCCTTTTTATTATGCTTAAATGTTAAAAAATGTTGAAATTTATGATATACTTATCATGGTGGTAAAAAATGACGTTAAATCCAAATATTAAAATTATAGATAAAAGAAACCATAGTAAAGCTTCAGAAGAGTATTTGAATGTTGAATATTATTATCCTAATGGATTAGTATGGAAAGGTTGGGTTCCTATAGTATATAGAAGAACTGGATTGTTTTTAAGTACAAAAAATGAAATAATTGATTATTTGAACGATTTGTATCCTCAATTAAATCCATTAAAACGTGAGCAATGGATAAAAGAACAAGAACTTTTTTGGAGTGAAAAACCCAATGCAGATATTACAAAATCTTTTTTTGATGCTCTTAGTAGTTGTAATTGGACTTGCGTAAATTGTGGGTTGCCTCAAAATCCAAATTGGGCTCGTAGAATTCAAGATATAAAAGAATTTGGATATACAATAGCTACAGATACAAATAAATTCTGTAAAAATTGTGGTGAAAATAAAACTCATTTAATATTATTACCAATTAAGAGACTTTCTATCAAAGGAAACGGATATGAAACATGGTCACCACAACTAAGAAAAAGAATTATTAAATTATTAGGTAGTATTGATGTATACGAAGGAACTTATAATGCAAACTGTTTACCTGACCATAAATTTTCAGAAATACGTTGGGATGAAAATACAAAAGAAGAAAATCCTGATGATATGAGTGATGAAGAAATCAAAGAAAAATTTCAATTGTTAACAAATCAAAGAAATCAGCAAAAAAGAGAAATATGTAGAAATTGTTTTCAGACGGGTAAAAGAGGAGTAATTTATGGTATTCCTTATTATTACAAAGGCAATGAAAATTGGGATGAGCGTATTCCAAAAATTGGAAAACAAGCAGAAAAAGGATGTATTGGTTGTCCTTGGTATGATATTCAAAAGTGGAAAGAACACTTAATAGATAAACTGATAAAGGAGAATAGCAACGATGAACATTAAGACAGTTGGAAGTGTATGCTCAGGAATTGAAGCGGCATCAGTTGCTTGGAATGAATTAGGCTTTAAGTTTTCATGGTTTTCAGAAATAGCAGACTTTCCATCTAAAATTTTAAATGAGAAATATCCTAATGTCCAAAATTTAGGAGATATGAACAATATACCTACTATGATAAAAAACAAAGAGATTGAGGCACCAGACTTAATTTGTGGTGGAACTCCATGTCAGGCATTCTCACTTGCAGGTTTGCAAAATGGATTAAATGATGACAGAGGTAACTTAACTTTAAAGTTTGTTGACATTATAATGGAAAATGACAGTATACGTGAAAAGCAAGGTTTAGATTTAACTACTGTTTTTTGGGAAAATGTAGAAGGAGTTTTAAAAGACAAAACTAATGCTTTTGGTTGTTTTATATCTTCTTTAGCCGGTTTTGATGAAATAATTGTTGAGAAAAAATGGCCAAATTCCGGTATAGTAAAAGGTCCAAAAAGAAACGTAGCTTGGAGATTAATCGATGCTAAATATTTTGGTGTACCACAGCAAAGAAAAAGGCTATATGTTATCGCCTGTGATAAAAAATACAATCCAGAAAACATATTGTTTGAAAAACATAAAAAAGAATTTAAAAAATATCCAAATACAAAATTGAAGTTTAATAAAGATGGTCATGAGTTTGAAACTTTCAGAGCATATACTGATTGTTTATATGCGGCTTATGGAACAAAATGGAATGGTAATGCCGCTGCAACAAATGGTTCACTATTTGTTGTACAAGATGGGCGTTTAAGAAGACTCTCTCCATTAGAATGTGAAAGACTTATGGGATTTCCAGACGATTATACTAGTATTAAGGGAGCTAAAAAAACTCAAAGATATCAAGCAGTTGGTAATTCTTGGGCAGTACCTGTTATAAATTGGTTAGGACATAGAATTGTCGGCAAGGTAAATGAAAAATCAATATTTGATTTTAATAGTTTTAAAATGAATTTAATAAAAAAAGAAATTAAAAATGGATTTTATGTATGTTTAGATGAAGATGTTGTTGATGGTATAAACTGCTCTACTATAAAAGAAGAACCAATTTTTTGTGATATTAAAGACTTGATTGAAGCAACAGATGATGAAACAATTTTTATCTCACCAGTTGGATGCTATGGTATATTAAGAAGAAAAAAAGAAAGAAGTATGAGTATTAACAAACGTCTAGAAGAATATTTAGTAAAAATTTCATCAACAATGAGTAAGGATGAAATTGAAAAAAAATCCAGAGTTCAAAAAAGAGGTAAATTATCTTAAGAGGACTAAAAGTAGTTCTCTTTTTTTTAAGAAAAATTAAAAATATATTCCAAAATTATTGTTTAATCATAAACTATATTGGGAGAGTAATATATATGAATAACATAAATAAAGATTTTTGTTGTGATGATTTTTCAAAGGCAAAAAAATACTAGAAGGCGCAAATAGTTGTAAATATTGTTATGTATTAGGTCCAACAGGATTGCAAGGTGATCCAGGCCCAATTGGTCCACAAGGAGAAATAGGACCAAAAGGCGATATGGGTCTTCAAGGACCTAAGGGTGATAGAGGAGATATTGGACCAACAGGACCTAAAGGAGAAAATGGTCCTACTACAATTACAGTAGGTCAAACAGAAACAGTAGAACCAACTTCTTTAGCAGAAGTAACAAATACTGGAACCAATAAAGATGTTATTTTAAATTTCAAAATACCAAAAGGTGCAACTGGTGAAATGGGTCCTAAGGGTGAAAAGGGTGATCAAGGAGAAGTGGGACCAAGGGGACCTGCTGGACCTGCCCCAGATGTTGCATATGGTGAAAGATATTTAGATTTAGAACAAGAATTAGTTTTAACAAAGGATAAAGATACAGTAGTTCCTTTAAATTTAGGTGAACCTGCATTTTTTACATATTTTGATACTGAAAACACTATTGAAATAAAACAAAATGGTTTCTATTTAATATCATATTTCTTTAGCGCATCACCTAGTGAGGACTGTAAGATAACAGCTATGGTAAAATATAATGATTTATTATTTCAAGCATGTAATGTAACAACTGATATGAAAGCAAATACTATTGGAAATATTACTAATACAATAATAGGTGCATTAAATGATGGTGATAAAGTTACATTATGTGTAAGGTCATCAGTAAATACAACATTAACATTTAATGGAAGTACTAGCGCTAATCTAGTATTAGTAAGAATTCACTAATTAAAAGGCTTATATAAGTCTTTTTTTCTTGATTATTTGATTATTTAATGATAGTATTTTTATGAAAGTGAAGGAGTTTTATATATGGATTTATCTATGATAGCGGCAATTGGAAAAAATAATGAACTTGGTAAAAATAATGAACTTATATGGAATATACCAAATGATTTAAAGTTCTTTAAAGAAAAAACTATTGGTAAAACTGTTGTAATGGGCGCAAATACTTTTCATTCAATTGGTAAACCATTACCACAAAGAAATAATATTGTAATTACACATCAAAATATTGATAAGGTTTTGATATACAAAAGTATAAGAGAATTTCTTATAGATTACAAAAATAAAACAGAAGAAGTTTTTATAATTGGTGGGGCTAGTATATACAAAGAATTTATAGATTATGTATCAACAATATATTTAACAGAAATTGACGCAAGTGACAAAGAAGCAGATACTTATTTTCCTGAATTTAATAAACAATTATATGAAAAGATAATTTTGGATAAAAATGAAGAAAGTGGTATTAAATATACTCATACAATGTATAAGAAAAAAATCTAATAGACTAAATAAGTCTATTTTTTTTATTTTTTGTCGAAAAAAGTTGACATTTTTTTAATACAGTCATATACTATACTGGTATACTGAATTGGTATATTGGTATAGGAAGTGATAAAATGAATAAAAAAGAGGAAGTAATAAACGCAGCAAGAGATCTTTTTACTAAGTATGGATACAAAAAAGTATCTATGGATGAAATAGCAAAAGAAGCAAATGTTACTAAAAAAACTATTTATTCTTACTTCAGTGATAAAGAAGCAATGTTTAAATATTTTGCAAGTGAAGAACTTCAAAGTATGAAAGAAAAAATAGAAAATGATGTAAATAGCAGCACTTCATTTATAGATAGAGTATCTAAAATACTTTATGAATCATTACTTTTTAGAAAGAATAGCGATTTAATAAAGACTATTATTAAAGAGATATCTAAAAATAATACTGCAGAATGTATTTCTTTTTTAAAGTTTTATGATGGTGAAATTGTTAGCTATATAGAAGAAAAAATAAAACAAGAAATTCAAAATAAAACAATAAAGAAATGTGATGCACATTTAACTGCATTTATTATTTATAAAGTATATTCATCAATATTATTTGAATATGATAGAGAAATTGATGAAGAGAAAGTAACCAAAGAAGTTACAAACATATTAAAAGATGGTTTATTAAATTAGGGAGGTTTTAAATATGAAACAAAAAAATCATAAGTTTTTTAATTATGTCATAATTGCGGCCGTATTAATAATTCCATTTATGTATAGCTTTTTCTATTTAAAAGCATATTGGAATCCATATGGTGAAGGTAATATAGATAATTTACCTGTCGCAATAGTAAATGAAGATAAAGGTTCTAAGGGTGAAGAATTAGTAAAAGAAATAAAGGATAGTAAAAAATTAAAATTATCAGTAGTTGATAGTACAAAGGCAGAAGATGGTCTTTATAATAAAGATTATTATGCTATTATAAATATTCCAGAAGATTTTACAGAAAGTATGGAAAGTGCTAGTACAACAAATAAGAAACATGCAACTATCACATATTCACCTAACCAAAAATCAAATTATTTAGCAAGTCAAATAATTAACAATGTAGTTAATGTAGTTGAAAAAAATCTAGATAATAAAGTAAATTCAGAAATAGTAGGTACTTTATCTGATACAGTTAAAGAAGTACCTGATAAACTTGAAAATATAAGTGATGGATTTGATAAATTAAATGATGGAACTGAAAAGTTAAAAGAAGGATCAAATACACTTACAAGTGGTACAGAAAGTTTAAAACAAAACTATACTAAATTTAATGAAGGCGTAAAAAGTTTACAAAGTGGTACAAATACACTTGCTAGTGGAGCAAAAGAATTTAATCAGTTAACAAGTGGACTATCTACTATGCAAACTGGTGTTACAAATTTAAAAAATGGTAGTGATGCATTTACAACTGGTTTAAATAGTTATGTGACAGGTGTAAATTCTGCACTTGCAAACACTAATAATTTAGCAAGTATAGTTGTAAGTACAACATGTGCAAGAATAGAAGCAGGAGATAGTACAATAACAGAATATGATAAGAATGCATGCTTAATTGCAAAAGGAATGCTTGCTAATAATCCAAATTATGGTGGAACAAATGTTATAAATTATTTAACTATTAGTGGTAATAAATTAAATTCAAGCAATCAAGAAATAAATGCTGGAATAAATACTTTAAATAGTAGTGTATCATCACTTGGTACAGTAAATGAAAAAATAACTAAACTACAAAATGGTGCAAATAGTCTTCTTGATGGAGCAAACACATTATATAGTAGTTCTGAACAAATAATGAATGGTATTAATACTTTAAATGATGGAGCAAATACCTTAAATAGCGGAATAACTACTTTAAATAATAGTGTATCATCTGCTAAAGACGAATTAAATGAAAATATTGAAACTACTAAAAAAGAAGTAGCAAAAGTAAATGGATTAAAAGAATATAGTAATGAACCTGTTAAAGTTGATACAGAAGCTGTTAATGAAGTATCAAGTTATGGTACTGCATTCTCACCATTCTTTATATCAATCGCATTATGGGTTGGATGTTTAATGCTTTATATAGTATTATACTTTGATAAAGAAGAAAGATTTAAAAGGTTATCAATTAATAATCCAAATCTTTTACAAAGAACATTATGTTATCATGGACTTGCAACGCTCGCAGGTATAATACTTGGAATATTATTACAAATATTATTAGACTTTGAAATAACTAACGTTTTATTATATTATGTTTCAATAGTATTAATTGCTAATACATTTGTTGCTATAATTGAATTATTAATAGTAAACTTTAAAGATATTGGTAAATTTATTGCTCTTATCTTACTTGTACTTCAATTAGCCGCAGCAGGAGGAACATTCCCAATAGAAACAGTAACAAAAGGATTTAGATGGTTACATCCACTTCTTCCAATGACATATACAATAGATTTATTAAGAGAATGTTTAGTAACAATTGAATCTAAATTATTAACTCATAACTTTATAATTGTATTTGTAATATTTATTGTATTTTTTGCTATTAATATTGCTCATGATATAATAAGACAAAAGAAAAATAAATAATTAAAATGGTGCATATGCATCATTTTTCTTTACATTAAAAATATGTAAAACTTATGTAAAAAGTGTAAAAAATATTCTTTATATCATTAAAATATGTTAAACTAGTTTTAGTAAAATAGGGAAGTGAATACATGAAAACAAAAAAGAAAAAATCAAACTGGATAAAATTTATAGTATTTTTAGTAATAATATTTTTAATACTAATGATTTTTTCAATAGGTTTATTTATAAATTATAAAACAAATAAGGTAAATAAATCATTATCTTATAATGAAACAGGGGAGTTATCTTATTTAGTTTGTTTAAATAAAAATGATATTATAAAAGATGAATGTATTAGTGAAAAAAGAAGTTTTATATCTGATATGATAGATAAAATAAAATTTAAACTTGATTATAATTTAAAATCAACTGATATAGCAAATTATAATTATTCATATGAAATACTTGCAGAAACAATAATAAGTGAAAAAGGTTCATCAGATAAAATATTATATAAAGATAGTAAAGTAATTGGAAAAAATAGTTATAATAAAGATAAAAAAGATACTATTAACATAAATGATGATTTTAATATTAATTTTAGTGATTATAATAAGGTTGTTACTAATTTTAAAAATCAATATCCAGTAGATGTGGATGGTAATTTAATAATAACTGTAAATGTAAATATAAATGGCGAAAAAGAAGGTGTAAATGAAGACATTAAAAATAATTATGATTTAAAAGTAATTGTACCTCTTGGAAAAGAAACAACAGAAATAAAAGACTTTATAACTACAATAGATAATAATGGTTCAATTAATAACTATGAGAAAACAAAAGAAGGGTATACTTTATTCTCACTTTTATGTGATATAATTTATAAATTAGATATATTATATGTAATATTTGTTTTTGTATTTATATTTAAAATAATGCCAAAAATGAGTGGATATAATTTAGAATTAAAAAGGGTATTAAAAGAATATGATAAAATGATTGTAAATGTAAATTCAATGCCAGAATTAGGTGATTTACAAGTGATGGAAGTATCAAACTTTGATGAACTAGTAGACGCTAAAAAGAATTTAAATAAACCAATAATGTACTTTGATAATTATGATAAAAATGAAGTAATATTTGTTGTAAAATCAGATAGTGATGCATTTGTTTATATAATGAATAAATATGATAAATAAAAAAATTATAGGTTCTCTATAATTTTTTTTACTATTTCTGTACTTCTTTTTCCTGCTTCTTTTTCAAAATCATCATTACCATCAGCAAAATCAGAAACAGTTCTAATACATACAAAAGGAACATTATTTTTTCTTGATATATGACCAATACTTGCACTTTCCATATCAACAATAGTTGCTTTTGTTCTATTATATATTTCATCTCTTACTTTAGAATCAGTAACAAAACAGTCACCACTAGTAATAGGAGATACATAATAATTAACATTTTCTTTTTTTAATATATCTTCTGTAATACTAATTAATTTTTCATCAGCTTTTATATTTCCATCATCAGGAGTAGAATATTTCATAATTCTAATAGGAGTAAAATCATGATATGTTACAAAAGATGATATAACTGTATCCATAACTTTTAATTTATCTGTTAAACTACCAGCGCATCCTGTATTAATTATATAGTCTGGCATATATTTATCAATTATATATTGTGTATTTGCAGCAGAATTTACTTTACCAATACCACTTTTACTAAGTATTATTTCTTTATTACAAAAATTTCCTACATAAATATCATTATTATCTTCTTTTTTTAAATTTAATGTTGTTTTTAAATTTTCAACTTCAACATCCATTGCGCCAATAACCGCAATCTTCATACTTTATCACCTCATGAACTTAATTATATCAAAATTTTGAATAAAATGTAGTATTTTGTCAGAAAATATAAAAGGTGATATGTATGAAAACTATATTTAAAATAATTTTAATTATTATATTATTTCTTTTTTTATTTATTTTTATAGGAAAAAATAATGATTCTAAAACTGTTTTTATGGAGAATGAAAGAAATGGTAATCATTATAAATTAATATTTTCTAAAGAACCATTAACAATAAGAACTATTAAATTAAAATTAACTCCTTTTATTAATAATGGCTACATAACAAAAATATATGTAAAGTATGATGAAAATTTAAAAGATTATTTTAAGGATAAGGAATATTTTTCTTTTGATAACTCAAGTATTAATACTGGAATAGATACTTTAAAGAAGGAATATTTAAATGTATTAAGTTCAAATTATTTATATAATGAACTAGAAAAAGATATAAATGATGTATCAATAGAAAGTGTAGATGTATATGCAGAAGAAAGTGTAATTAATAATTTTAAGAATAAATTTAAAAATGTAATAGTAGAAAAGATAAATGAAAAGTATTAATAAATTGTAATTATCGTAATATAATTTAATGAAAAAAGATAAAAAGTAAAAAATATTATCAAAAAATTAATAAAATATATTGAAATGTTATTTAAATTATGGTAAGATTAATACTGTCATGGACCCTTAGCTCAGTTGGTTAGAGCATCCGGCTCATAACCGGGCGGTCGTAGGTTCGAGTCCTACAGGGTCCACCATTTATATAATTGTGCAGGTGTGGCGAAATTGGCAGACGCGCTAGACTTAGGATCTAGTTCCTTACGGAGTGGGGGTTCAAGTCCCTTCACCTGCACCAATTTGAATATTAAGAAATCAATCGATATAGGTTGATTTTTTTTATTTATAAAATATATATTTTATAGAAAATATAAAAAAATATGTTATAATGATTAAAAACAGGAGGGTACTATGGGTAGATTATATGAAGCAAAAGTAGATGAAAAAAGATGGAAAAATAGTTGAAACTGATAACGAGAATTATCATTCTTATAAACTTATTGATAAGGAAAAGAAATAGATTTATTATTTGAATCACATTATAGGTGTTGAACAAGTCACAGACGATGAGTTCTTAATTTATAAAAGAGCAAATCGTGATGAATTTGAAATAGTCAGATATAAGTTGCAAAATTCTGAATTTTATAAATTGTTTGATAAAAAAATTGGGGATTTTTATTTTATATCTGATGATAGAATAATGTTCACATATTGTGCAAATGATGCTTCATATCGTTGTAGTGGAATTTATTCAATAAATGAAAATAAATTATTAGAGGAAGCTAAATGGTTAAAATTTAATAGAGTTGATATATATGAAGATGATGATAATCCTGGTAAAATTAAAATATATGTAGAAGAAGAACTTATTTCATATGAATTAAACAATCCTATACTATTGTTTACAGTAGATCCTAACACATTACAACCAAATTCTGATTGTTATAGTCAACTTAGAGATAGTTATATAAAAGTAAGCAGTAAAGAAGATATTGAGAGAGTTAAATCAGAAGAACAAGAATATATAAATATTATCGATAAAAAGATAAAACAAAAAGAATTTGAAATATTACAAAAAGCAAAAACAAGAATATTAACATGTAAAAATGAAATAAAGTAGTATAAATTAAGGGAGGTTTTTATTATGAATAGCAAAAATGAAAATGTATGTGATAAAATTAAATGTAATCAAAGTCTTGATCAAAGAAAAGAACAATTATTATCCGAATTAGAAGAGGTAAATAAACGAATAAAAGAACAACAAAAGGAATGTGATCATATTAGTGTATGTATTGGTTGGTGTGGACTATATCTTTATAGAGACTCTGCTTACCATAAATGTTTAATTTGTGGAGAAAATTCACCTGAGTCAAGATATCCTATAATTGAAGCACAAAATTATAAAAGAGAAATTTATAGTCATGGTGAAGAGTTTAATGATAGGAAAGATAGATTTATTGAATTACAGAATTTAGCTATATATATTTTGAATAGAAAACCAGATTTATCTATGACACAACTAGTTGAAATAATAAGTAATATAGTTAAAGATGAATTAATGCTTAAATATCCAGATTTAGCAACTAATGGTTATTTTAATACTGAAATCCAATTAAATGTAAATAAGCCAGAAGGTAAAGTTGAACAAAAAACAAATATAAAAATTGGGATAACTGGTGGGAATAATTTTATGAAACGATTTATGAAAAAATTAGAAAATAGTGAAATAAAAGTAGAAACGTGTCCTCAAATAGAATCTGGAATTGAACTAAATGAAGAGTTCATAGCACAAGAAATAGAAAAATATCAAGCATTATTAGAATCTGGAATAATTGAAAGAGTTTCAAATGAAGAACAAGTACCAGTTAAAAAATTAGTTCCTAATGAAAATCAATAGTTAGTAATTTGAATATTAAGAAACCAACCATTATCGGTTGATTTATTTAATAAAAAAATGTAAACATTTTAAATGTTATGTTATAATATATATAAAGTAGGAGGGTTTATGAAGGAACAGGAATTAGAAAAAATACGTGAAGAATATAAAAAAAGTACAAAATCAAAAGAAAGATTACTAGAATTAAAAACAAAAATAAACATGTTAGAACAAAATTCAAATGTTGAAATGTACTTACAATTTGCTGAAATTTATAGTAGAGTTATTAAAAAGGATCCACAAAAATCGTTAGAATTAAAAGAAAAAATGAGTATGTTAGAACAAGATTCAAATGTTGTAAAATATTTACAATTTGTTGAAATTTATAATAGATTTATTAAAAAAAATCAAAAAAGTTTATGTATTAGATCAAATGAGGATTTATTAATAGATGTAATAGTAAATAATCCTATAACAAAAACTAACAATATATATGTTGATATGGGAATTTTTTCTTTAGAAAATGGTAAATTATGTAGAAAATATAGAAATATAGAATTATTAAGCAATCAACAAGATTATGAAGTAATGGTTATGAAAGATGAAATAAAGTTGTTTGAAAATGAAAATATTATAATAAATTTACCTATTAAAAAAAGAGATGATAAAAACTATTTAAAAATAAAAGAACAATTTTATATTGATTCAATTAATGAAGGTCAAGAAAACGCAATTAAAAAAATATTAAGTATGAATGATTAAACTATCTTTTAGATAGTTTTTTTGTATATAATGTTATTTATATGAAATAATATAAATGGTGAATAATATGTACTATTTAAATTGTTTTTTTATTTATTCTTTTATTGGATTTGTATATGAAAATTTAATTGAACTTATAAAGGGTGAAAAACCTGGAAGTGGAATGCTTTATGGACCATTTACTCCTATATATGGAATAGGTGCTTTACTAATATTAGTTATCTCAAAATTTATATTTAATATACTTAATTTAAATAAAGTTTTAGAAGTAATAATTATAGTTCTTTCTTTAACAATTATTTTAACAGTTTTAGAATGGATAGGTGGAGTATTAATAGAAAAAATTTTTCATGTTACATTTTGGAATTATAGTAATTTTAAATTTCATATTGGAAAATATGTCGCACTTGAAGTATCGTTTATATGGGCACTAGGATCTTTGCTTGTCATATACGTGCTTCAACCATTAATTAATAAATTTATATTTTTTATTCCAAGTTATGTCACATATATACTAATAATTATATTTACTATTGATTTAATCATTACTTTTTCTAGTAAAAAAGTCCATAAATAATGTATTAATTTATTATTTTTGATAAAAATATAAATGGAGGAATTAAAATGAATGAAAATGTAGAATTATTAAACTATATACACGAAGACTCTTTAATGGGAATATCATCACTTACTACAATGATTAGAAAATTAAATGATAAAGACAATAAAATAAAAAAATTAATTGAATCTGAATTGAAAGATTATGAACATTATAAAAAAGAAAGTGAAAAAATGTTAAAAAAATATAAAGGTGAGGTATTAGAAGCAAGTATAATGGCAAAAACTATGGCTAAAATGAAACTTAATTTTGATATTATGAAAGATAATAGTGACTCAAAAATCGCAGATATTTTAACAAGAGGATTTACAATGGGTACAATAGATATGAATAAGAAAATAGAAGAATATAAAAAAAGCGCTGATAAAAATGTATTAAAACTTGCTAAAGAATTTTTAGAATTTCAAAATAAGAATATAGAACTTTTAAAGGAATATTTATAGAATATTCCTTGTTTTTATTTATATATAGTATTACAATTATTATAGTAAGTGAGGTAATAAAATGAATATATTTGTGAGCTGTTCATCAAGTGATAAAATAAGCGATGAATATAAAGTAGTAACAAGATTTTTAATGGAAAATATAAGTAAAGATAATGACTTAGTATTTGGATGCGCAAATAGAGGACTAATGGGAATTTGTTATAACGAATTTTTAAAAAATAATAGAAAAATAACAGGTGTTTGTTATGAAATGTACAAAAGTGATTTAGAAGGTTTAAAATTAGATAAAGTACATATGGTAAAAACACTAGAAGAAAGTAATAGATTTTTAGAAGAAAATGCAGATATAATATTAATTTTACCTGGTGCATTTGGAACATTATCAGAATTTATTGACATATTAGAACATAAAAGAACTAAACTCCATAATAAAGAAATGATTATATTTAATATAAATGGTTTTTATGATGACTTAATAAATATGCTTAACAAAATATATAAAAAAGTATCTAATGATTATGATTTTAATTCATTATGTAAAGTGTTTAATACAGCATTAGATGTAACAAGTTATATAGAGGAGAATAATTAATTCTTCTTTTTTTATTAAAAAGTATTTATTTTTTATAAAATTGTGATATAATTAAATAGTCAAAAAAATTATGTGTCTCCTTAGCTCAGTTGGTAGAGCAACTGACTCTTAATCAGTGGGTCTAGGGTTCGAATCCCTAAGGGGACACCATTTAAGAATTATAAATTCAAACAGAAATGTTTGAATTTTTTTATTAAAAAAATATTTTATTTTTGATTAGCTTATCAGCTTAAATATTATTTTGTTATTAAAAATTATAATATTATATAAATGAAAGGAGGAATAAAAATGCTTAATGTTAGGCAAAGACAATTAAACTTAAGAACATATCATTACTTTTACTCAGGTAAAATTGATGGTATAGAAGGCTCAAATACTAAAAATGCATATAGATCATTTCAAAAATATGTTGGAATTACAGTAGATGGAATTTATGGAAGAAATACTAATGCAAAACTAATTGAAGTTATAAAAGATTTACAAGGAAAATTAAATTCACATGGTTATTCTTTAACTGTAGATGGAATTGTTGGAACAAATACAATAAATGCTATAAAAGATTATCAAAGTAAAAATGGACTGGTTTCTGATGGAATTGCAGGAGATAATACATATAAAAAATTAGATGGAACTATTCCTTCTAGCAATAAATATAGATTTCCAGTAAATTATATTTACGTAAGTCAAACATATAAAAGCACGCATAAAGCAGTTGATCTTGGATGGAGTAGTAAATATTATGGTTCCAGTCAAGAAATATATGCTTGTTTTGATGGAACAGTAATTGTTAATTCATATGCTAGTGACGCAGGAAATTATGTTGCAATTAGACATGATAATGGTGATGTAAGTAGATATTTACATTTAAAAAGTAGATCTCATTTAAGTATAGGAACAAGAGTACAAAAAGGTGAAAAAGTAGGTATTATGGGTTCTACTGGAAGAAGTACAGGACCTCATTTACATTTCGATCTTACAAAAAATGGTTCTAGAGTAAATCCACTTGATTATTTATATGTATATAATGGTCAAATAGTAAATTCGGGCTCTAAAGGACTTGTTAGATATATTTAGACATTAGTAATTTACAAATTAAAAAGATATTCATTTAATATAATGAAGGAGGAAATCTATGCAAAAGGGTATAATGGTATCATCAGATAATTTATTTAAAGATTACAATAACCTAGAAAATATTGATTTTGTCTTTGTAAGAGCAGGATATACTGATTTTAATAAAAGTAAAACAAAAAAATTAGATACAAAGTTTTATGAAAATTATAACCTTGCTTTAGATAAAAAATTAAATGTAGGTGTATATTATGAATCTTGTGCGACTAATTTAAAAGAGGCAGAAGATGAGATTAATTATCTCCTTGATATAATTAAAGATAAAAAGATTAATTATCCAGTTATTATTCAAATAGAAGATGATCATAACACTATAATTTATCACCCAAATAGTCAAAAAAATACAAATAAAGACCATCTTTTAGAAATAGTACTATATCAAATAAAAAAATTAAATGAATATGGTTATAATCCGGTTATAAAAACTTATGAAACATGGTATAAAAATATATTCAAGGGTAAAATAACTAATATAAAATTTTTCCTTGACAATAATATAGAGTATTTTGATGATATCTACTATATGAAAAAAAATATAGTTATAAATAATACTAGAAAAAATATTGTAAAAATAGAAATAATTGTTAGAAAAAATGACCTTCTTCATAAAATAAAAAAATATGTTAAAGCAGGTTATAAAATGATAAAGAGAAGAATAGGAGAGAAAAAATAATCCTATTTTTCTTTTATTTTAAAAAAATTTAAAAAATATCTTGATTTTTGTCTCATAATATTGTAAAATTAAATAGCATTGTTCATTTAATAATGTTTTGGACCTATAGCTCAGCTGGTTAGAGTGCACGCCTGATAAGCGTGAGGTCGATGGTTCAAGTCCATCTAGGTCCACCATTATGATATGGCCAGTTGGTGAAGTGGCTTAACACACCGCCCTTTCACGGCGGCATTCACGGGTTCGAATCCCGTACTGGTCACCAAAATGTTTATAAAAGTCCAATAGATGGACTTTTTTTCGTATTTAATGGTATAATAATCTTAGAGTAATAAATATAAGAAAGGTGATAAAATGGCTGGAATTAATACTTATATAAAAGAGTATGGTGATAAAACATTTGATGAAGAAAAATTTAATGAAATTGACAATGTTATATTATCATCAGTTATATATTTGAATTTTGATGGAATTGTACCTAAAAACAAAAAATCTATAAGTCTTTGTGAAGCAGGTAATATATTTTTATATAAATATAATTATTTTGATGTTAGTAAACTTGGAATAGCTCAAAAAGTAAGTTATAAAATTTTAAAACAAATAGTAAATACAAAAAGATATAAAGATATACAAATGTATAATTATAAATATATAGGTGATACAGATACACAGTTTGGAGCAGTTTGTTTTAAAGTTAAGAAAAAATTTATTTATGTTGCATTTGAGGGAACTGATAATTTACTTAGTGGATGGAAAGAAGATTTTCAAATGGCATATGAATTTCCAGTCCCATCACAAAAACTTGCGGTTAAATATTTAAATGAAAATATAAAACTATTTGATAAAAATATAATTGTTGGTGGACATTCTAAAGGTGGGAATTTGGCTTTAGTATCATCAATGTATTGTAAAAATAGAATAAATAAAAAAATAAAACGAATTTATAGTAATGATGGACCTGGTTTAAAAAAAGAACAAATTGAAAGTGAAAATTATAGTAAAGTAAGAGATAGACTTATTCATTTAGTTCCAAATTATAGTTATGTCGGAGTGCTTTTAAGAAATGATAAGTTTACAGTAATAAAAACAAATAGAAAAGATTTTATGGCACATGCGGTTTCCTCATGGCAAGTAAATAAAAATGAATTTATAAGAGAAAATTTAAGTTTAATAAGCGATAATTTTAGAAAGAGTCTTTTAAAATGGCTTGATGAACATGATTTAAATCAAAGAGAAAAAATGATTTCTACTGTATTTAAAACTCTTGAAGAAAGTGGTATTAAAAATTTAAATGATTTCTTTAATTTGAAAAATGCTATTACAGTAATAAGAAATGTTAATAATATTGATGAAGAAACTAAAAATTTGGTTATAAGTCTAATTGAATTTAATTTGAATAATATAATAGATAGCAAATAAATTTGACAAAAAAATAGTATTTTGTTACTATATTTTCTCGTGAAAAAGGGTGTAAAAATGAACAAAATAGTATTAAAAGATTTTATTTTAGAACAATTTAATGATGAAAATATAGAACATCTAAGAATGATAGATAAATTTGATACAGATCGTGAAATCAATAAATATATAATTATGGATAATGATTCTTTTATTGAAGAATGTTATGAACAGTCTAATGATGATAGTATTTATAATAAGTTATATCTAGTTAGAAATTTAGAAAATGAAATTATTGGATCACTAGAACTTGAGGTCAAAGAAAATGATTTATATATAAATTATGCAATATTAAGTGATTATAGAAACAAAGGTTATTGTACAAATTTATTAAGACAAATATCAGAACTTTTATTACCTAAAGTAAAAAAGATTTCTTTATCAATAAGGAAGGATAATGAAAAAAGTAAACACTTAGCATTAAGCGCAGGATACAGTAAAATGCCTTATGAAAATCTTGGATATTACAAATATCAAATAAAATCTTAAAATTAATATTGACCTATCGCGTAAGAAATGGTAAAATTATATTGCGCGTTGGAGTGATACTCAAGAGGCTGAAGAGGCGCCCCTGCTAAGGGTGTAGGGTGGGTAACTGCCGCGAGGGTTCAAATCCCTCTCACTCCGCCATAGTGTAATTAACCTTTGTTTTACAAAGGTTTTTATTTTTGAAACCAAATATGAAACCAAGTAAATACTATAAATTATCTAATAAATCAACAATTTCGTCCTGAATCGTAGGGAATAAATGCATATAAGTTCTTTGCATAACTTCTATTGTATGTCCCATACGATTAGATAACATTAAGAAAAATTTAGCAGTATCAACTTTCATATTTTTTTCTTTAGAAACTTTTATATATTCATTTATTAATAATGATACGTGACTATGTCTAAATTCATGAATAGTTATCTCTTTAACACCAGATAATTCAAAATATTTGTGTTTATTTCTTGCAATGTTTGTTTCGGGTAAAAATCTTGTGTTCCCAAAGACAAACCAATTATTAGAATAATCAGTAAATTTCATTACTTCTTTTTTGTATTCTGATAATGTTTCATATAATGTTTTACTCATTTTTATTTTTCTATTTAAACTATTCTTTGTATTCGTTATTTTGTATTTTTCGCTAGTTTTGGTTGATATTATTTTATTTATTATTATTTCATTATTATTAAAATCTATATCATTCCAAGTTAAAGCCTGTATTTCTGACTTTCTAGTACCTGTATAAAATAGGGTTATAAAAAATGTTTTCCATAAATCATTATCAATAACTGATATAAACTGATTGAATTGTTCTAATGTTATATATCTTATTTTATTTTCATCTTTTACGACTTCGTCACTTTTTCTTTGAAATCTACCGAAAATTTGAACTGGATTAGATTCAATACCATAATTTTTCATAGCAAAATCAAAAATCAATTTCAATATATTGTAAACATTGTTCATATAACGTAGTGATAGACCTTTTTTTTCTATTGTTTCAGCCCATTTGCGAATATCTGATACATTTATGTGATTTATGTAAGAACTCTTAAAATAAGGGTATATATGTAGGCTATAAACATTTTTATAACAATATACTGTAGATTCTTTTTTTATTTTATACATATAGTTAAAATATTCATCAGCGACTAAATCAAATCTTTTATTAATTGGATCATTATTTTTTAAAACAAATCTTGAATATGCAGTCACAACTTCATCAACTGATAAAAATTTTTCTGATGAGTAATGTTTACCATTTTTATATTTTTTGAAAAAATACTTTCTGCCATCTTTAGTTGGTTCACTTTCGTATATAGTTATTCCTTTGTATCTAAAATTCCTCATTTTATCATCTCCTCTTGTAATTTGTTCGCTTTTTTGTTAAAATTAGTGTATAGAAAAAGCAAATATTCTTTTGGAATACTTTTTCTATGAGTTCGTTTAAGATAGTCGACTTTGGCGAGTGGGACTATCTTTTTTTATTTGTCTGTTTCTGTTGTTATGTAATAATTAATAAAATAATATATTATTGCACCTAACCAACCTATATTTAGTGAAATAGGAATATTATAAGACTTAAATAATGAGGATAAAAAAATTAAAACTAACCAAGCAACAATACTGTTTATAGTACAAATTTTTTTACCTTTTTCATTTTCAAATTTCTTTCCATTATGAAGTCTCATTAATATTGGTACAGTCATTAATAATATACTATATAAGACAATATCACAAAATCCATAAATTAAGGCATTTATTGTTGTATATTCTGAATTAATATACACATAAAATTGTAATAAAAGCAATAGGATAAATAATAATATGATTTTTAATGATTTCTTCATGATATACCTCCCTTACATCTATTTTAAAAATACCTATACTAGCATATTTTTAATCAGAATTTAATTCTTTTATTTTTTCCCGTAACCCTGTCCAATAGGATAATTTCCGTTTCTTTTTTTATAAGCAACAACACTTATAATACTAAAAATAAAACATATAAATAAAATTATTCCGAAAATTATACTTAATATATTAGAAATATTACTAAAAATTTCTTTTATATTCATATATTTCTCCTAATTTGTTTGGCTATACCAATAACTCTAACAGGTAATGATTGTACTTGTTCTATATTATAAAATGTAGTTGTATAACCATCTGAATTTTCTATGTTTAGTGGTGTTAAAGTTACTCCATCTTCATTTAAATTAAATCTTTTAAATGTAGCATCGAAGCCATTGACCATAATTGCACAATCTTTTCCATTAGCAAATTGCATATCATCATTTTGCTCGAATATTACAATATCTTTTTCTTGATATTTAGGATACATAGAATCACCATTAATTAAAAGACCATAAAATTTTTTATTACCTTTAGTCCATTCTGTAGGTATTTCAATATAGTCGATTACATCTTCCTGTGCTTCAATTGGTGTACCTGCTTTAATAACTCCTAGTACTGGAATTTTTATTATATTTGAATCAGTATCGTATTTTTCAGCATTATCAAATTCAATAAAGTTAATAATTTGTCTTTCATCTATGAGTTTATCAGGTGATATATTTAATCCCTTACATATTTTTATCACATTAGCAACATTCGAATTAGATATACCTCTTTTCATAATACTATCGAGGGTAGTATATGGCAAATCTATTTTTATTGCAAAATTTCGTAATGATCCAAATTTTTCTAAAATTAATTTTTTTAAATTTTCTTCAACCATGTAAAATCAACTCCTTTATCAATATTATAATACAAAAATACGAAAAATCAAATATTTTTCGAAAAATCGTAAAAAATATATTGACAATATACGAAAAATCATATATAATGTTAGTGAAATCTAGAAAATAACAAATTTTTTTAGATTAAATATACGAAAAATCGTAGATAGGAGGGTAATATGAGTAAATTAAATGAAATTTTAAAACAAAATAAAATTAAACAATCAGAACTTGCGGATTTGTTATCAATAAAATCCATGAGTACTATTAACTTAAAAATAAATGGTAAAGCAAGTTTTACAACTGATGAAGCAAAAAAAATAAAGAAATTTATAAATTCAAGAACAACTAAACAATATTCAATTGAAGAATTATTTTAAAGGAGGTGCAATATGGAAGAAAAAGATTTGTTAAAAAAACAATATCTAACACCAAAAGAATTGCAAAAGTTATTAAGGGTTCCATATAAAACAGCATTGCGTTATTCACACGAATTAAGAAAACAAATGGAAGAAGAAAATTATTTTATACCCGAAACAAGAAATAAGATAGTTTTAACTAAATTAGTAAAAAAGAAATTTGGTTTATAGAAAGGAGGCGGATCAAAAAATGAGTAAGAAAGATAGATTAGTATACGTATTATTTATAGTTTTCTGTGTTGCAGGATTTATAGGATTATGTATAAATGCAGAACATTATGACGCAAAAAAAGAATTATCTACACAACAACCAACCACGACTGAAAGTAGATAATTCAAACAATTAAAAAGTATTTTAAAAATAAAATACTAATTAATTATAGCAAAAAGCGAACAAAATGTCAAATTTAGGAGGAAATACATGGAAATATTATTATTTATTCTTGGTATGTTTATTGGAGATTTTCTTGTTTCTATAGTAACAAATCTCTTTAAAAACAGAATCAACTCCACCAATAAAGATAAGAAAAAAAGTAGCAATAAGAATATATAAATATCCATTGATTATTAAATGATTTTTTAAATAATCATTACAAGAAATAACAATATATTCCAAAATAATTAATATGATAAAACCACCATAGATTTGAAATCTTAAAAGAATAACAGAATTTTGTTTAATTTTGGAATTATTATCTTGTACATTAAAAATATATTTTAAAATCATACCACAAATAGAACAAATAATGGTCGTAATAATGCCTTGTATTAACCAACTCAATTTATAACCTCCTTCCTATAAAAATTATAGCAGGAGAGAAAGGAAAAAACAATGAATGAAAAGTGGATAAAAATTCATAATAAGTTTCTCAATTGGGAGTGGTATACAGATGTAAATACAAAAGCGGTATTCATTCATTGCATATTAAAAGCGAATTGGAAAGATTGTTCATATCAAGGAGTTGAAGTTCCAAGAGGTAGTTTTGTAACAGGTAGAAAAAAATTAGTTAAAGAATTAGGTTTATCAGAGCAAGAGATAAGAACGGCAATAAAACACTTAATTTCAACCAACGAAATAACCACAAAATCAAACAATAAATTTACGATAATATCAGTAAATAACTATGATATGTATCAACAAAATAACCAAGAACTTAACCAACAACTAACCAACAATCAACCAACAACTAACCAACAACTAACCACAATAGTAGAATATAAGAATAATAGAATAATAGATAATATTAATATTTATAGTTATATAGAGCAAGAATTCGGAAGACTTTTGAGTCCAACCGAATATGAATACATATCCCATTGGGAAGATAACGAAATAACAAGATATGCAATTAAGAATGCAGTTCTTAATGGAGCATACAATCTAAAGTACATAAATAACACTTTAGAAAATTGGAAAAAGAAAAATTTAAACACATTACAAAAAATACAGGAAGATGAAAAGAATTTTAAAAAGAATAAAACAAAGAAAGAAACATCTGTACCAGAATGGTACGGAAAAGAAATTGAAAAAACACCAATGGATGAAGAAGAGGAAGAAAACTTAAAAGAATTATTGAAGGAGTTCAAATGATAAAAGAATATTTACAAGAAACAATTGAAACAAAAAGAAGTTTAAAAGAAGAAAATAGATTATTAAAAAATCAGATTGATTCGATAATGAAAACATTAAACGATAAAAAATTAAATGAAGATTATGCATTAGGGCAAGCAAATAAATACAAATCAAAAGTAGAGGAAGAACATAAAAAACTTTGCATATTAGAAATTCAATCAGCAAAGAAAGTAAATGAGTTAGAAAAAGAAATTAGAACACTTAAGAGAGAGAATAAAAAACTTTTGAAGGAGTTAGAGAATGTACAAATGTAATAATTGTGATTGTAAATTTGAAACCCCAAGGAAAGTGGATTTAGAAACATATTATGGTGTTTATTCAACCTTTGGAAACTCATATGGAGAAATGATTAATTTATGTCCTGAGTGCAATGACAATGACATTACAGAGTATGATGAAGAGGAAGAAGAAAAAACAATAGAAGAAAGAGTTTATAACTACTTAGTAGAAAATCATAGAGGTAAAGAAAATTTAATTAAAAATCAAACTTTAAGAGGCAAGTTTCAAGTTGGAAGCGACAAAGCAATGAGAAAGATTATACAAAACATTAGAGAAGATAAAAACTTTCCAAAAATGATAGGAAGTATATCGGGAGTTAAAGGTGGGTTTTTCACTTGTGTAACAGATGAAGAAAAAGAAGAAACAATAAACAATATAAAGCACAGAGCAAATCAAATGTTAAGAATGTGTCATGTGCTTGAATGGAAAAAGGAGTTAGACAAATGACAGAAGAAAAGAATGAAACTAAAATAAGTAAAAATAAAACTGCTAAAGTAAAAACAAAAAGCGGTAATGAATATTCATATACATATGTTGATATTGCACAAATACACGAGTATTTAGAAAGTATAAATGCAAAATATATTCAACAAATAAAAAGAATTGATAATGATGATTATATTATGACAAAAAGATGTTTTGACAATAAATGGGAAGATGAATGGCTACAAGGAAGTAAAGTAGTAGATGCAACTTTATTTGGAACAGATAATCCAGCTCAAAAACAAGGAAGTGCATTGACATATGCAAGAAGATATTCATTGCTTATGGCTTTTGGATTAGCAACAGAAGATGATGATGCACAAAGTTTAAATGTAGAAACAAAAGGAGAAAATATAGATGAACTTGTAAAAAAATATAAATTCACTTTTGGTCAATATAAAGGTTTAACATTTGAAGAAATAGATGATGATGATTATTTACAATATATCGTTAAAATAACAAAAGACAAAAAATTAAAAGAAATAATTGATAGATATTTCTTTAATAAAATCACAACTGAGAAGAAAGAAGAAGTACATGATTTTAGTGATATGCCAATTCAAAAAGGGCAAATTCAATTATTAAAATCAGAATTTAAAGATGATATGGAATCTTTAGGTAAAGAAGTAAAGGCTTTAGGGAAAAGTAGATTAAGTGAATTGAACTGCAAGGAAGCGTATGAAATATTGGAAAAAAAAGATAAAGAAAGAGAGGAAGTATTTTAATGAACGAGATAGAAGTTAAAAAATATGAATTACCAAAATTAGAAATAAAAAATTATGATGAAATATTAGAGCAGGCAAAAAAAGATACAGAAAAATATCAAAAATATATAGTAACAAAAGTAACTTTAGATGAAGATACAAAGAAAAGAGCAGAATTAAATAAGACTGCTAAAGCAATAAATGATAGAAGATTAGCAATAGAAAAAGAGATATCACAACCGATTAAAGAATTTAAATCAAAATGTGATGCAATAAAAAATCTTTATGAGGAAAGTTCAAGTTTATTAGATAAACAAATAAAAGTGTTTGAAGAACAAGAAAAGCAATCAAGAAAAGAAAAAATAGAAGTTATATTTAATGAAAATGTAAAAGAATTAGCAAATGTATTATCATTCGATAGTGTTTTCAACGAAAAATGGTTAAACAAGGGATCTTGGAAAGATGGTAAATTTGCATTGGAAAATGAATTAATCGAAAAAATAGATGTTATTAGAAAAGATTTAATAACAATAGAAAGTTTAAATAGTGAATACGAAATTGAATTAAAAAATGATTATCTAACACATTTTGAGTTAGGCGAAGTAATAAGAAAAAATAATAAACTTCAAGAACAAAAGCAATTATTAAACAAACAAAAAGAAGAAACAAAAGTAATTATAGAAGAACAAAAACAAGAAAAAATAGAAGAAATGATTGATAATCCAGTAGAGGTAGAAGAAATAGATCCAATAAAAACATACATATTAAAAATTACTGGAACTTTATCACAACAAAAAGCATTAAAAAAATTTTTAGAAACTAACAAAATGAAATTTGAAAGGGTTGAATAATATGAAATTTAAAGTAGGAGACAAAGTAAAATTAAATGAAAATGTTAAAAAGTTTGAGTATGGACGTGGAGGAGTCAGTTATGACGAAATAGGTAAGGTAACAGATACATCAGGTGGAATCATAAACGCAGATTTTCCTACTCTTTATGACTGGGGTGGTTTAGAAAAAGAATTAGAATTAGTAGAAAATTTAACAATATCACAATTGCAGAGTGAAATAGATAAATTATCAAATAAAGTACAAAAAGAATATAGCAATGTAATAAGCAATAGAGAAAAAGTAAATTACTTAAAAGAACAATTAAAGCAATTGAAAGAAGAATCTAAAAAAGAAAAGAATAAACCAATTCTTGATGATGAAGAAAAGGAATATTTATCAGTAGTTATAAGACCATTTAAAGACAAAGTTAAATATATAAGAAAATATGATTGTCCAATAAGAGAATTTATAGAAATAGGAATATCAAATGATGCAACAATTACATTTCCAAATTTTAAAAAAGGAACTATGTACAAAGACATGGAAGCAGACAAAGAATACACTTTAAAGGAGTTGGGATTAGATGAATAATAACTTTTTCTTCATAGGAAGATTAACAAAAAATCCAGAACTTAGATACACATCAAGTAATAAAGCAGTAGCACAAGTAGATTTAGCAATTGCTAATACAAAAGATGATACAACATTTGTACCAATAACACTATTTGAAAAAATGGCAGAAAATGTACATAAATATTGTGAAAAAGGCGATTTAATTGGTTTTCAAGGATGTGTTAAAAATCATAACTGGGAAGACAACAAAGGTAACAAACACTATGACTATACTTTTATGGCAAATAGAATGAGTTTTTTACAAACTAAAACAAATAATCAACAAGAGCCAAAACAAGCAGAGAATGTCAAAAAATCAACTGATGAACAGATTTATGCTGACTTTGGAGACTCAATTGAAATCAGTGATGACGATATAGCCTTTTAAGAGAAAATTATGATAGGAACAAAAAAAGAAATTATAGATTATCTACTAGATAAACCAAATGATAAAAAATACGAAATAAAAGAAAAAAGAAATAAAAGAAGTTTGAATGCAAATTCATATATGTGGGAATTGTGTACACAAATTGCAGAAGTATTAGGATCAAGTAAAGATGAAATATATTTATTAGAATTAAAAAAATATGGACAAACAATGCTTATACCAGTACCAAAAGATAAAAAGCCAGATGGATATTTTAAATATTATGAATTTGAAGGTAGAAGAAAATTAAATGGTGTAATAGTAGATTTCTATAAAGTTTATAAAGGCTCATCAGATTATGATACTAAAGAAATGAGTATTTTGATTGATGGTGTAGTAAGTGATTGTAAAGAACTAAAAATACCAACACTGGATGATATTAAAATAAGTCAGTTAAAAAGCAATTGGGGGTAATAAAATGGAAATACCAAAAAAAGTAAGAGAACAATTAGACAAATTATATGAAGCTGATGATAATCAAGATTATATAGTTGGATTACAAAATCAATATATACCTAAAAAAGGTAGTGTGTTTGTAATAAGACATTATCATCATATAGATAGAAATAGAAATAACAATGAATTATGGAATTTAGTACCATTAACATATAATCAACACATAATTGAAGTTCATACAAAGAATAATCAAGAAGTAAAAGATTTAATATATGATTTTATGGTAGAAAGATATCCAGAACACGAAGAACATTATAAAAAATATTTGAAAGAATGAGGAGGTAACAATGTTAAAAGTATATTTAAGTAGTGTAATAATATATTTCTTAATTTTTATGTCAGAAGGAATTATATTTAAAAAAGAATTTAATAAGGCACAAGAAATAATAAATAAGCATTTTGGTGAAGAAGTAAAAAAAGTTGGTTATCTTAAAACGACAATAAGTTATTTGTTAATTAGTTTTATACCAATAATTAGATTAATTACATTTATAACAAAAATATGTATGACAATAGAACCAAAAAAATTCATAAAACTTATGGAAGAAAGTAAAAAAAATGAATAAGTATCATAACAAAAAGTGTACTTATAAAGATATGATATTCGATTCAAAAAAAGAAAGAGATTATTATATAGCTCTTGAAATGATGTTAAAAAATAAACAAATATCTGATTTAAGAACACAAGTAAAATTTGAATTGCAACCAAGTTTTAAATTTAAAGGAAAAACAATAAGGTCAATAAATTATATAGCAGATTTTACATATATGAAAGATGGACAACTTGTTATAGTTGATACTAAGGGCTATAGGACTGAAGTATACAAATTAAAGAAAAAATTAATGCAATATAAAGGTTATGACATAAAGGAGATTTAATGAGGGATAAGTTAATTATAGATAAAATAACTAATGCTATATCTATACTTGATGAAATAGATAATATGATAAAAACACAATCTGAAGAACTTCAGAAAGTAGATTATAAACTATCAGATTTATATCATTTAATAGAGAACAATGAATTAAGTGATGAAGCAAGTATAAATGTAGTAAGAGAAATACATCTTTTAAGAAAAGAAAGAAGAAGTTTAAACAATGAACACGATTTAGAAGTTGTGTATCAAAATCAAAAACAAAAAATGATAGGTAATGACTCTAGACAATTTTTAGTGACTGAACTTAATAAAACTAACAAAAGATTAAATAGTGAATATAAAAATAGAGTTTATACAACAGAGCAAATAGAAAAATTGATAAGTCCTAAAAAGAAAAGAGGAAGACCTAGAAAGGAACAATAAATGGAACTAACAATTGAAGAATTAACAAAGTTAAAAATAAAAGAACATTTTAAAAATGTGGATAATAAAAAATATTACAAAGTAACAATAGAAGACTTAATAAATTTAAGTATTAAAGTTATCAAAGTGATGAAGAGGGAGTTATAAGAATGAAAAAAATAGATTATAAAACAATAATACCAATTTTAGCAATAGTAATTATTCAAGCAATATTTGTAATAGTAGTAACAAATAAAATTGTTGAATTAGAAAATAAAATAGATAACATAAAATTAATCAATAATATGTTTTATGAAGATTTACAAAGAACCTATGAGTTTCAAGAGGAATTAAAATGATATACATATTAGAATTTATAATAGGTTGTTTACTAATTAAATTAAGTAAATTAAATAAGAAAGTGGAAGTATACAAAAATAATTATTATACAGCCTTAAAAATTTTAGGAGATTATGATCCTAAATTAAAAGAATATTTGGAAAGAGAGGAAAAAGAATATGAATAAATTTAAAACATATAAGGAATACATTTTAAATGAATTATACACAACACAAAAAGAATTATCTTTAGCAAATAAAAAGATAGAAGAATTAGAAGAGCAATTAAAAAATGATGATACAAATGAAGGAAATATGAATTGTATATATTTAAGTGACAAGCCTAATTATTGGTATTCATTTAGTATGCAAAGTACATGGAATTGGAACAAAATATTAAAAGAGAATAATAAAACACCTAAATTTGTAGAAAAGGCATTAACTGATGATAAAGCATTAAAACAACTATGCAAATTAAAAGAAAAAGATAGTTGGAAAGGTGAAATAGGTTATATTGAAGAAAGAGTATATAATTATTTGTTTAAGGGTAGAAATGGCTTATATTCGGTAATAGAAACCACTAAAGATAGAACAAATATGTATGATATAAAATCTGATAGTAATAACTTTCTAACTAAAGAAGAAGCAGAATCACAATTTAAAGAAAAAATGATAAAAGAAATAAATTATTATTTGAAAAACTATAAAGATAAATTTGAAATGGAGAAATAAGAATATGGGAACAATTATTAAGCAATCGGCAGATGGAATAATTTTAAGTAGAAATAATAATTTCGATACAAATTTAGGAAAAGTATTTATAAATAATCATGAAATAACAGATATAGATACATTCTTTAAAGTTGCAGAAGAAAATACTAGATTACTTGAACAAGTCAAAAAGCAAAAAGAAGTTATTGATAAAATAGAAAAATATATAGAAAAGCAAGCTAGAATGTATGGATTATCTATGCCAATAGAATTAGGAACTCATTTAGATAATATATTGGGTATATTAAATGAGGTGTCAGAATGAATAAAGAATTAGAAGTAATTAATGAATTAAATAGTATAGCAACATTACTTGATATAGAAATAGATTATGTTATTGATAAAGAAAATCATAGAGAATATTTAATATGTAATGATACTAAAATTTGTACAAATCACACAAGTATTGAAGGAATTAGACAAGAATTCTTTGGATATGTATTTTTAAAAGAATGGAAGCATAGAAGCATAAGTCCATTTGATAAACAAACTAGAAATTATATAAAGCAATATTGGTATGATGAAAATTTTAATCAACCAATTTAAAATAGGAGGTGTCAGAATGAGTAAAATTTGTGGATATAGTTGTGAACATAATAAAAGTGGTGTTTGTCAAATATCAGTATGTGATAAAAAATCGTATATGTCTGATAAAACAGAAGTTCAAACGCCTACTAGATATACAGATACAACAACAGAATTACAACAAGAAAATAAACAACTAAAAGATAATTGGAATGAGTTAAAAGAATATTTGCATAATCAAATACCAACGGATAAAACGGTTCTTACTAAGTATATAAAAATATTTGAATTATTAGATAAAATGCAAGAAATAGAACAAGGAAGTGATAGTAATGATAGTAATTAATTTAACTGATATTATTATTATATCTATAATTCTATTAATTATAGCAATATCTATTATAAAAATAATAATTGAAGAAATAAAAAAAATAGGTAAAAAAAATTGTTATGAATGTAAAAATTATCAATTATATGATGTTTGTAGTTGTGGAGATGGTTGTAGATATCAATGTATAAAAAATAATAGAATTGATAGTGTTGTAAGTATGAATTGCAATGAACATTATGAAAAATGTAAAGGAAGTGATAGTAAATGATAGAACTAATTGGGTGTATATTGATAGTTATAATAGGCATTTTTTCTATATATATGATAATTGACGAATTAAGAGCTAATTATGAATTAAGAAAAAGTTTAAAACAAGGAAGTGATAGTAATGTTAAATATTAAAGACTATTTAGTATTAAAAAATATTGAAACTTATTTAAAGGAGAAAAAAGACGAACTATTAATAGAAAACAATGATTATAGTAATTTACCTATTGAAGAAATTGAAAAACTATTAATTAATCTAAAAAAGATTTTAAATAAATTAGAAAATGAGGAATAGAAAGTAGAGAGTGATGAGTAAATGACTAGAGAAGAATTTATAAAGCAAAGATGTGAAATAGATAAAATAACAGAAGAAGAATTTGAAAAACGATACAGAGTTGTTAAATGTAATTGTGGACAACCTTATTGTAAAGGATATAGATGTCTTGATTTAAATGATTTATTAGAAGAAAATCAAGAATTAAAAGAAAAAATAGAAAAAATTAGAGAAATAGTTGAAAATAGTGACTGGAGATTAGATGATGTTCACGATTTAATAGATGGATATGATGAAATAGCAAAAATCATTATTTAGGAAAGAAGTGGAATAAATGAAAGATAGAGAAGAATATATAAGTATATTAGAACAAGATAATGCAGAATTAAAGAAACAAGTTGAAGATTTATTTAGTGAAAATAGAAATTTAAGAAAAAAATTAGAAAACTGTATGACATTTGAAGATTATAAATACACATTGAATAAAAAAATAAAACTTGAAACTCAACAACAAGAGTTTATAAAGTATTTAGAAGATAAAATATATAGTATTGAACCAAAAGGAACAGGTATTAATTATAATTGCGAATATGATAGTGAAGAAGATTATGTAATGGCTATGCAAGAACAATCAAGATTAAATACTTTAAAAGAAATTTTACAAAAATACAAAGAAATAATAGGAGGTAAAGATGAAAAGTAGTACATTTATAATTAATGCAAAAAATTTAGTAATGAGTTATGCTTACGAGCATTTAGATAAAAGTGATGATACACCTGAATTTGATGTATTTGTAGTTTGGTATGCTTATGAATTAGGACATAGTAAAGCATTATTAAGTACAACATTATTAGATGGTATGTATTATGAAATAACTTATAATTCAAATAAAAATGAAATATATTTTGATGCTTATAAGAAATTTGAAAATAAACGTGTAATTTTAGGAGAGTGATAAATAATGATATTTAATCAAGATTTTAAAGATATAGTAGTATTCACATACAGAACTATAAATCAAACAATAAGAGATATAAAAAATAGAAATATTACTAATACATATGAACCATTACTTGATTTTATAAAAGAATTTGAAGTACAAATAAAAGACAATAGATTATATATGTATTGTGAAGATGAATATGAAATAAGAATGTGTGACATAGTATTTTATGACATTAAAACTAAGTCATTTCAAATAAAAAATGATAGCCTATATCATGAATTATTAAGCATTGTTAGAATTTTTAAAAAATTAGAAAAAGAGGTTTGATAAGTAATGAAAATAATTAAAAGTGGTACTAAAACGCCACCCAAAAAACAAATTTATGTAATTAAATGTAGAACTTGTGGGTGTGTATTTACTTATATGGAAAAAGATATGCACTATATAACAGTAGATTCAATTGGTGTATATTGCCCTGAATGTAATTATTCAAATGTTCCATTTATAAGAAAAAAATACAAAGGAGAAGATAAATAATGAAGAAAATAAAAGCATATATACTATTAATATGGTTTATATTATCAATTCCAATAGGTATTTTAATTTCTTTTAAATATAAAGATTTTGAAGTATTAGCATTAATTAATATAGTGTTTCCATTACTATTTATAATATCTGATAAAGAAATATGCTATATGAATTTAGGAGGCAAATAATGAAATTAGAACTTAGAGAAAATATGTATGTACGTAATTGCTATGGTAGAATTGCAAAAATAGAATATATAGAAGATAATACTGCATATTGTGATAATTGGTTATATCAAAGTTATGAAGACCATATAACATTTATAAATTTGAATGATGAAGAAGATATCAATGAAATATTAAAAGCCAGTTATAACATAATTGATATTTTGGAAAAGGGGGATTATGTTAATGGTCAAAAAGTTTATTATGATGAAGAATTAGATTTTTTATATGTTCAAAGTTTTGATGGCGATGGAGAATTTTATCAAGAGAGTATTACTAAAAAATCATTTATAAATAACATTAAAGCAATAGTAACAAAAGAACAAATGGAACAAATGAGTTATAAAATAAAGGAGTAATGTATGAATAATGAAGAATTTATAGGAAAGATGCAAATGGTGTATTTTGGTGAAAAAAATGCATTAGAAGAATGTACGCAAGCATATTTAAAATTAAATTTAATAAAAAATGAATATGAATCAAGAATGAATAAAGTAATTAATTATATACAAGAAACTTGTTTCATAAATGAAGATGATAAAACTGAAGTATGTGAGTATGGAGATGATCTAAATCCTAGACACATTATAGAATTATTAAAAGGATAGTGCGAGGATAAGTATGAATGAAGAAGAAAAGAAATTAAGGGACGAACTTATAGAATTAAAGATTAAATATAAAAAATTAAAACAAAGACATGAAAAAGTATCAGATGAATTATTAAAATATATTGTTAAGTATGGGAGGATAAAAAGTGGAAGAAATGAAGTATACGATAAAAGAAGCAAATAACGAAATAAACAGATTAACAAATTTGCTAAATTTATATATAGACAGAAAGAACTTACTTTTTAATGAAACACAACCGAAAGTGGCAGATCCAAATACTGATAGAGTAGATGGAAGTATGACAAGAGAAGAAAAGTTTTTTAAGTATGTCTATAAATGCGAAAATGAAGAAATAGACTGGTGGATAGAAAAATTAAACATTTATATAATAGCATTAAATAACTATGTAGAAGCAGAATTAAAGCGTATAGGTGAGTATGAACCATTAAAAGCAAAAATAATCAAATTAAGAGAAGAAAAAGGAATGAAATGGGATGACATCGCAGAAGCAACACATTATTGTAGAAGACAATGTATAAATATATATAAAAATTATACAGGTAAAAGAAATGTTGAAGATTGCACACCAATTGCACTATTAAAATGATAAAATAGTATCATGGGAATAATATAAAATAATCCCATTACAACTCCTTTAAATAGAGCACTTAAAGGCTCTATAGAGATAATATAGGATTATGTTGTCTCTATAGTGTCCTTAAGACACATTCCCCTGACTATGTGCTACTTTATAGGTAGCATATTGAGTAAATATACATATATGTTGAGAAAATGGTTCGCAATTAAAGGCAAAAAGACTTTTATCACCAACTCTAAATCTTTGCAAAGAGCATATATGTTAAGTACGTGTACTTTGTTCTTGATAAAAGGGAGATATATTTACTTGATATGGTGCTTATAAATAATAACTAGAAAGTTTTAGGACTTATAGTTCCTAGAGTATGCGTGCATATAGGTAAAAAAGCACTAGGCAAAACAGCCCGCCTTGCTAGACCGAGCACAACGAAGTTGGCTGAATGAGTTTAGGTGATTTGTCAGTTTGGTAACTGTCAGTATTTCATACTAATATGAAAAGGTCAAACTATCTCTAGTAGGTAGTGTCTAATGATATATAAAAAGGGAGAAGTAAAGAGGTATCGTTCAAGAGTAATTAACTTGTTCGCTTTAGGAAATAGTTAGATAAGCCCTTGTATACTAACTTATAACAAGGTCAAACCTTTATATCATTAGACAGTATCTATTAATACAACCAATAAGGTTGTTTTTTTATTGAGGAAAATAATATGAAGAAGAAAAAGGAAAACTTAAAATTATGCATGATATATCATTGTAAAGAATGTCCAAGGGCAAGAAAATGTGAAGAGGAGGAGAAAAACTATGAAAGAAGAAAAAATGAACAACAAACAAATCACATTTTGTCAAGAATATGTTAAAAATGGATTAAATGGGACACAAGCATATTTAAAAGCATATAAGACTTGTAAGAAAGAAGATACAGCAAAAGTAAATGCTAGTAGATTGCTAACAAATGCTAACATACAAAATTATATACAAGAATTACAAGAAAAAATAGAAGATGAAACAATAATGACTGCTAAAGAACGTATGAAATGGTTATCAGAAGTAATAAAAGATATACAAAGAGAAGAAATAAAAATAAAATTACCAGATGGTAGTGATGAAACATTATATATGAAAAATGCAGATTTAAATACAAAACTAAAAGCAATAGATACTTTAAATAAAATGACTGGAGAATATAAAACCATTTTAGATGGGAAAATAGATGTTAAAAAGTTAGAAGATTTATTATGAAGTACACAGCAGATTATTTAATAAATAAAAGAAAAGAAAAATGGGAAGAACTTCATGACATAGATTATGATAAACAATTAAGAGAAGCAATAGCAAATCAATTATACAATGATATAGATTTATTAAATGAAGTAAAAAAGAATCCAGAAAAATTAATAGAATTAGTATTCATAGTTGTAGATAAGGATCAAACAACAAAACCATTTTTTTTAAATGATGTACAAAAAGAGTTTATCAATATATTAAATAAAGCAAAAGAAGATTATAAAAAAGGATTAATAACAAACATATCTATTTTGATATTAAAAGGTAGGCAACAAGGATTTACAACTGTTGTAACTGCATATCAATTATCATGTAGTATATTAAATAGAAACTTTCAAGGATTTACATTAGCAGATAAGAGTGATAATTCAGAGGCTATATTTCAAAATAAAGCAAAATATCCGTACTCACAACTTCCAGACATATTAAAACCTACTGAAAAGTTTAATAATAGAAAACAATTATTATTCGAAAAGATTAATAGTAGTTGGGCAGTAGATACTGCAACAAAAGATGTAGGTCGTTCAAGAACAATAAATTTCTTTCACGGATCCGAATGTGCATTTTGGAAAGATGGTATAGCACCTATTCAGGCAGCGCTTGGAGAAGCATTTACAAAGAATTGTATAAAAATATATGAATCAACTGCAAATGGATTCAATGATTACCAGACTATGTGGGAAAGTAACGAGCATATAAATTGTTTCTTTGAGTGGTGGAGAACAAAAGAATATGTATTGAATTTTGAAAGTGAGGATATACATAACGAATTTATAAATAATATTAATACAAAAAGCGACTGGATATATACAAGATTAAAATGGCTAAAAAATGATGTTAAACTAAATGATAATCAACTTTATTGGTATTACAAAAAATATAAAGGATATATAGATAAAGATTTAATTAAACAAGAGTATCCATGTGCACCAGAAGAAGCATTTTTATTATCAGGTAAACCTGCATTTGATACTGAAATAATACTTGCTAGATTAAAACAAATAAAAAAACCATTAAAAGTAGGATATTTTACTTATGATTATGATGATGATAAACCTAAAGATAAAAAAATGTCTAATATAAAATGGGTTAATGACAGAAATGGTTATATAAGAATATATCAATTACCAAATAGTCCAACAATGACAAAATATTGCATCGGTGGAGATACTGCAGGTGATGGTAGTGACTATTTCACTGCTCATGTATTAGATGCAAAAACAGGAATACAAGTAGCAAATTTTAAAAATGAATTTGATTCAGATTTGTATGCAAAGCAAATGTATTGTTTAGGCAAATATTATAAGAATGCGTTAATAGGTATTGAATCTAATTTTGATAGTTATCCGATAATGGAACTTGAAAGATTAGAATATACCAATATGTATGTAAGAGAGAAAATGGATGATTATACTGGAAAGTTAGAAAAGAAATATGGATTTAGAACAACATCAATAACAAGACCAGTTATATTATCAAGATTAACACAAATAATAAGAGAAGATATAGATTCAATCAATGATGAAGACACATTGAGAGAATTATTAAAGATAGTTAAAAATGAAAAAGGAAGAATAGAGGCTCCTGAAGGTGGACACGATGATCAGATGATGGGACTTGCAATAGCACATCAAACAAGAGAGCAAGTTATATTCAGTGAAGAACCATTAACACCATATCCAGAATTTCATTGGAATAAAAAATATGAAACAAAAGAAGATTATGGCGAGGAAATAACAGTAATATAGGAGGAAATATGAAAAAGAAAGTATACAGAGAAAAATATAAAATAACTGAAGAAACAGTACAAGTAGTAGCAAATGCAATTGTAGAATTAGCAGATGAACAAAAAAGAACAATTGATAGTGTTGTTAGTGATATAGTTGAGGAAAGTAAACCAAAAAAATCTAAAAAAGGTGATAAATAATGACAGTATTAATAATAGTTACATCAAGCATATTTAACATAATATGCTTTTTTTTAGGTGCAAAAATAGGACAAATGGTTGTAAAAAATGAACCTATTCAGATAGAATCACCTATTCAAAAAATAGAAAATCATTTTCAAAAAAAAGAGGAAGATAAAAATCAAGAAATTATGGAAACTATTTCTCATAACATTGATGTTTATGATGGAACATCGATAGGACAAAAAGACATACCGAGGTGATATAAATGGATTTAGAAGAATTAAAAACTACTGATATATGGGATTTATATACTCATGGCAAAGATTTTATGCGAATGAATTCTGTTTTTACTGATACAGACAGAAACTATCGTATGTATTCAGGGAATCAATGGGAAGGCGCAAAAATTGAAGGTATAGAACAAGCACAATATAATTTTATTGAAACAATTGTAAATTATAAAGTAAGCACTATAAATCAAAATTTGTGGGGAATAAATTATTCAAGTGAAAACTTTGAAAATAGAGATTTTAGAAAAACTGCAGAAGAAACTTGCAAATTACTTAATAAAAAGGCTGGAAAAGTTTGGGAAAAGGATCAAATGGATTATAAAGTAAGAGAAATAAGCGAAGATAGTGCAGTTAATGATGAAGGTGTAATGTATGTAGATTATGATGATGAAATACAAGAACCTAAAAACGAAATCTTATCTAAAAATGATATTCAATATGGTAATGAAAATTCAAGTGATATTCAGTCACAACCATGGATTATTATTAGTCGTAGAGTACCTGTAATAGAAGCACAAGAATTTGCTAGAAAGAAAGGTTTATCAGATGAAAAAATAAAAGCAATTGTTGGTGATAATGATTGCTTTGAAGAGGCAGGAAAAGATGCAAAACAAGAAAATGATAAAAAATGTACGATTGTAGTAAAGATGTGGAAAGAAAATAAAAAAATAATGTTTAGCGAATCAACTAAATATGTAATTATAAGAGAAAACATTAATTCTGGATTGTCGTTATATCCAATAGCACATTTTCCTTGGAAAACAAGAAAAGGTAGTGCTCGAGGTGAAGGAGAAGTAAGATTCTTAATTCCTAACCAATTAGAATTAAATAAGACTCTAGCTAGAATGTTATTAAGTGTTAAACAAAATGCTTATCCAACGAAAGTTGTTGCAATAGAAAAAATACAAAATCCTAGTTCTATTAACAAAGTAGGAGCAACAGTTAAAGTTAATGGTTCAAATGTTGAAGATGTAAGAAAAATCTTTACGACAATTGCACCTGCACAAATGAGTTCGGATGTTGCAAAAACTATAAGCGATTTAATAAGTATAACAAGAGAATTAAAAAATTCAAGTGATATAGCAACTGGTGGAGTTAATCCAACTGAAGCATCTGGTAAAGCAATTTTGGCAGTACAACAAGCATCACAACAACCTATGACTAAACAATTAACAGGTTTAAAAATGTTTATAGAAGACCTTGCTAGAATATGGCTTGATATGTGGGTTACATATTCACAAGATGGAATGAAACTTGAGGAAGATAAAACTGATCCAGAAACAGGAGAAGAATATACAGAATTAGTAGATATTCCATCATCAGTTTTAGAAAACTTGAAAGGTACAGTTAAAGTTGATATAACACCAAAAAGTTCATTTGATAAATATGCTAGAGAATTATCTCTTGAAAATTTCTTAAAGGCAGGATATTTTAATCCTCAAAAATTAGGGGAATTAAAAGTATATGCGAAAATATTACCAGATGATGCAATTGCTCCAAAGCAGGATATTTTAAAGGCAATTGAAATAGAGGAAGAAGAACAAAGAAAGATTGCTCAAATAAATGCACAAGCACAAATCATGCAACAAAGAGCAAATCAATTTATTAATGGTGATATAGAACAACAGGCATCACAAATTGCAGATGCACAAACGGAAATATCGCAAGAAACACCTGAACAATAGGTGTTTTTTATATGCTCCAAGCATTTAAGAGGGTAAAAGATATGGAAATATGAGAAGCAAACTCAAAAAAATAGGGAGGATTTTATTATGGAAAATAATGAAGAACTTGTATTAGAAGATAATACTGAAAATGTTGAAGAACAAACAACAGAAGAAATAGTTGATGGTAATGGTGATACCACTGAAGAACCAATCGAGGAAGAAAAAGCACCAATAAGAACTTACACTGATGAAGAAGTAGATGATATTGTTAAAAGAAAATTACATCGAAAAGAAACTAAAATCAGAGAAGAGTACGAAAAAAAATATGGAAAGGTTGAAGAACTTTTAAAAGCAGGTTTAGAAACTGATTCATTTGATGATGCAGTTGATAGTTTACAAGACTTTTATGAAAAGAAAGGTGTCAAAGTAAATACACCAAAGTATACAAAAAGAGAAGAAGAACTATTAGCAAATGCAGAAGCAGAGGATATTATTTCTGCAGGTTATGATGAAATATCTGAAGAAACAGATAGACTTGCAAATTTAATAGAAAAAGGAACGGCAACCGAAAGAGATAAAGTTATCTTTAAAAAAATTGCTGAAGAAAGAAAAAGACAAATAGGAATAAAAGAACTTGCTTCGATAGGAGTAAAGGAAGAAGAAATAAATAAATCTGATTTTATTGACTTTGAAAAGAAGTTAAATCCTAATATGTCTATGAAAGAAAAGTACGAAATGTACTTAAAATTTAAACCTAAGCCAAAGGTTGAAAAAATAGGAAGTATGAAAAACGATGAGTCAGATAAAGGAAAAATAAAAGACTTTTATACATTTGATGAAGCATCTAAATTTACACGTGCAGATTTATATGCAAATCCAAAATTAGAAAAAGCAATTGAAAATTCAATGACTAAATGGTAATAAAACTTCCTAAATAAAAGAAAGGAAAGTGAGAAAAATGGCAGTATCAAATTTTATTCAATCTATTTGGTCTAAAAAGATTCAAGATAGTTTGGAAATGAAAACAAAATTAGTTGATTATTGTACAAGAGATTATGAGGGAGATTGTAAATTTGCTCAATCTGTTAAAATTCTTGGTGTAGGTGATCCAAGAATCAGCGGATATCATGGTAAAGTAGATTATGAAGATATGTCCGATGTTGGACAAATGTTATATATCGACTTTGCTGAATATTTTGCATTTAAGGTTGATGATATAAATAAAGCACAATCTGTACCAGGATTACCAGAAAAATACCAAGAAAAAGCAAGTTCAAGATTAGCACAAAGAAGAGATATCAATATAGGAAGATTAGTAGCAGGTAAATGTATAAGCACAGTAGAAGAAGGTAAAGCAACATATGCTAAAACTACTGATGAAGATGTAAAAACATTTAAAGACTACTTTATTGCTAAAACAAACTCTGAAGGTGACACAATGTATGAAAGAGTTGCTAAACCTAAAAAAGAAGGATTAACAAATTATTTTGAAATTAAAACAGGAACTTATAAGAAAGGTGCAATAAATATTACAACTGCAACTGCTAAAACACAAGCAGGTGTTAAAACTGCAATTGATGATGCGTTTGTTGCATTAAATTTAAGAAACTGTGATTTCGGATTAAGAACTGAAATTGATCCAGCATCTTATTCAACATTCAAAAATAATTTAGTTGAATTATCAACAAATAATCCTGAATTAATAAGAAAAGGTATAGTTGGTAGATACAATAATTCAGATGTAGTTATGTCTAATGCTATATATAATGATGGTACTAATAAATATTGTATGATTCGTACAAAGAATGCTATTGCATTTGCTGGACAAATTAATGAAGTTGAAGCAATGAGACTTGAAGGAGCATTTGCAGATGGTATTCGTGGACTTGATACTTATGGTATGGATATCATCGCTCAAGATGAATTACAAGTTGTAAAAATTCCTGCGTAATAATTAACTAAAATAAAGGCTATTAAGCCTTTTTTATATGTCTATAGTAGTATTAAATGGTGCAACTCCATTAATAGGCGAAAGAGAGGAATAAATTATGAAATATTATGTATTAAGACCAGACTTAACACCATATGAAGGAATGATAGTTAATAAAGATAGTAAATTGAAATTTAAAAACGAAAAAGTAGAACAGAAATTAGAAAATTTAAAATTAACAACTAAACAAAAAGTAGTAACAGATAAATATACAACAAAAAGTGAATTAACAATAAATCTAGATGAAGGAGAAATCCTTTTATTTGAAAATGAAAATAGAGGTTGGTTTTTACCAGCACAATCAATAGGAACAATAGAAACCGCAATAAACGATTATAAAACATTAGCAGAAGTATTGGATGGTGATAAAGGTGACACTAGAGGAAATGAAAACTAAAACATATTCTTTAATTGAAGAATATAGTGAGAATGAAGATGATTTAACAGAAGATAGCGATTTATCAACAAAAATGAATAGTGTTATAAATCAAATACAAAATGAAGTATGTAGATATAAAAAGATAAATGCTTATACTACAATGAATGTAAAAAAAGATGATACACTTCAGTTAATAGATATTGCAAAAGATTTTTATCAATTAAATATAATTAAAGATGTAGACTACGAGGTAATTGGAGATATGATTACATTTAATGAAGATGGAATTGCAAAAATATTTTATTATAAGTATCCTGCACAAATAAATAATGATACACCAGATGATTACGAATTTGAATTAACAAGAGATGCACTTGAAATAATGTCGTATGGTATAGCAGGTGATCTATTAAAAAGTGATGTCTCAAATGGTTATGGACAAATATACTCATCAAGGTACAAAGAACTATTACAAAATTTAGATCCAAGAAATTCATTAAGTACACTTTATATTGATGGAGGAATAGATGTCTAGTCAGATAAGCGGAACATTAATAACAAGAAATTATAAAAATTTTAAAGGTGTAGATTTTAGTAATAGAAAAGATGAAGTATCTATATATAGAAGCCCAGATGCTTTAAACGTGTGGAAAAATTATAGTGGAACAAATGGAAGATGTATAGAAACAAGACCAACGATAGAGTTATTGAAAGAATTTGATAATACTATCTATGGTATCTTTTTTTATGAAATAAATAGAGAAAATCATATGATAGTGCATTGTGGTACAAAATTATATGACATATATAAAGATGAAAAGAAAATTATCTTTGAAGGTATGAATCCAAGAATATCATATTCTTTTGTTTATAGTAATATATTCTTTTTAAAGGATGGAATAAATTATCTTGAATATAATGGAGAAACTTGTAAAAAAGTAGTAGGTTATATACCAACAACAACCATAAGTAGAAGTCCGCTAGGTGGAGGTTCAACTTATGAGGATGTAAATTTACTTAGTGAGTATAGAAAAAATAGTTTTTGTGCTGATGGTAAATCAACTAAATATTATTTAGATGTTGAAACTTTTGATAGTGACTACATTCCCATTGTAACAGTAAATGGGAAAAATATAACGGATTTTACTCCTTATCCTGTCGATGGTTATATTGAATTTAAAACGGCGCCAGAAAAACCTTTAACTGATGGTCAAGATAATGTTATTATTCAGTTTAAAAAATCAGTAAGTAAATATAAAGAAAGAATAACAAAATGTACATTATTGGAAGTATTTGATAATAGGGTATTTTTTAGTGGTAATCAAGATTATCCAAGCACTATATTTCATAGTAGTTTAAATAATCCTAGGTACATTAGTGATACAGATTATTATAATGAAGGATTAGATGTATCACCTGTAAAAGCAATGATTAGTGGTAATAATGCTTTGTGGGTATTAAAAGCACCATCACAAGCAAATACAACAATTTATTATCATAATCCGACAATAGATAGTGAATATGGAAAAACATATCCATCATCGCATTCTTCAATAAGTATAGGTTGTGTTGCAACGGGAATAAATTTTAATGATGATATTGTATTCTTTAGCGATAGAGGTCTGGAAGGAATATCAGGCGATATTACAACAGAACAGGTAGTAAAACATAGAAGTAGTTTGATTGACTCTAAATTGTTAAGAGAAGCGAACTATGAAGATTTACAATTGATTGAATGGCAAGGTTATTTACTTGTTATAGTCAATAATAAGATTTATTTAGCAGATAGTAGGGAAAAATGTCAGATAAATGATCATATAGAATACGAGTGGTATTATTGGGAGTTTGAACATAATATAACTTATGCTCAAGTAAAAGACAATATATTATATTTATGCTTGGATAATAAAGTTTATTCATTAACTAAAACAGATAATTTAAACTCATATTGGACAACACCAGAAGATGAATTTAATTATCCACAATATCAAAAAACTACTAATAAAAAAGGTTGTGTTGTTGATATTGAAGGAGATATTACTATCTCAACAAAAACAAATAATGGAGTATTTGAAAAGATAAATGATTATAAAAATACTAAAGGATTTATAGTAGCGAGAATAAAAAAGAAAAAATGGAAAAGTATTCAATTAAAATTTAGTTCAAAAACTAGATTTTTTCTTTATTCAAGTACTTTGGAATCTTATATTGGAAGTTATGTAAAGAGGTGATAATAAGTGAATATTGATTATAATGACCAAAGACTAAAACAAGTAGAATCAGATAAGCAAAATGCTTTAAATAATGCTAACAATATGTATAATTCAATGATAAATAATTCTGATAAATTTTATAATGATCAGATTCAAGCATCAAAAGATTATGCACAAAAGCAACAAGAAATACAACAAGCAAATACTGATTTTGCGATAGAAAAAATAGAGCAACAGAAACAACAAACAGAAAAAGATTATACAAAAGAGCAAAAAGGAGCATATACAGATTATCAAAAACAAATAAACGATTATGGTGTTAATGCAGAACAACAAGCAGTACAAGGACTATCAAATAGTGGTTATAGTGAAAGTTCTAAAGTAAGTATGTATAACACATATCAAAATAGAATAGCAACTGCAAGGGATAGTTTTAATAGGTCGATATTAAATTATGATAATGGGATAAAAGATGCGCAATTACAAAATAATAGTGCTTTAGCAGAAATAGCGTATAATGCTCTAAAATCGCAATTAGAATTAGGATTACAAGGCTTTCAATATAAAAACTCTTTATTAGAAAGTCAATTAAATGCACAACAAACGATTGAACAAACATACCAAAGTAAATGGGATTCTATTTTAGATCAAATGAATAAAGATAGAGAATTTGCAGAGTCTGTAAGACAATTTAATGAAAATTTAGCATTCCAAAAACAACAAGAAGCAAATGAACAGGCAAGATGGAATAAAGAATATAGTGCGAAATATGGTTCGGGTAGTGGTAGTTATGAACTGACTGATACAAGTACAGATAAACAATTAACAAGAAGTCAGAAAAAAAGAAAAAAAACCGCAACTGCTGTAGGAGCATTAATGGCTGCATTGACTAAATAGAGGTGATATAATGTCCAAAAAAAAGAAAAAGGCAACTTTGACAGGTGCACTTGGAAGTTTATTAGAAGAAAAATTTGGTAATAATTCTGCAGTAACAACTGATTCGAATGGTAATGTAACAATTAATAGTAATGCTATTCCTAAAAAAGAAAGGGAAGGAATTTTAGTAACTGGTGTTAAAAAGACAGTTAGCGGTAAAAGTTCAATTGCAAGCAAGATATTAGGTGTTGCAACAAGTGGTATTGGAGAAGTTATTTATAATACCATAGAAGCAGGTATAAATGAAAATAAAGAACGAAAAAAAGTTAAACAAACTATAAGTACAACTGAACAAAAATCAAATGATACATATAATGAATTAATGGATTATAAGAAGAAAAATAATATTAATTTATTGAATGAAAATAGTGAAAAAGTGAAAAATGATAAAAAATATCAAAGTTTATTAAAAGAATCACAAAAATCATATAAATCATTTAATGAAGAAAGAGAGCAAAAAGCATTAGATAATACTGGAACTTCTGTACCAGAAAAATTTGCTTATACAGTTGGTGGTAATTTTACTACTGGTGTGAAAGGAATAGAATCAACAACTAAGAAGATTTTAGGTGTTGAGACAGATTCTAGCGAAACATTATTAGAAAAACAAGCGCAAAAAGAAAGAGAAAATGCAAAAGGTTTAGAAGGTGCAGGATTAGATGTATTAGGAAGTGTTTCAAGAATGCTTCCACAAATGATGACTGGCAATTCTGCAGGTGCATTTGCTACCGGATTTGCAAACTATGGCGGAGGCGCTTATAACGAAGCCAAGAGAGATGGAGCAAGTGAAAAACAAGCAACCTTATATGGAATTGCATCTGGAACACTAGAAATGTCAATGGAAAAAGCATTAGGCGGTTTAGAAAGTGTTTATGGTAAAAGTGTATTAGGAAATTCAACAAATAAAATAACTTCTAAAGTACTTGATAAATTTATTAAAAATAAAGCAATAAGAAAAACATTAACAAGCATGAAAGGTGAATTTACTGAAGAGTATTTACAAGAATTTTTAGGCCCAATAGTAGAAGAAGCATTATTAGATAAAGATAATGGAGTAGGAATAAAAAATACAAAAAATGTTAAAGAAATTGCTAAAAATTTAGCATCATATACTGCTAAAAATTTTTTTAGTACACAAAATTTGTATGCTGGTACTTTGGGTGCAGTAACATCAGGTGCTGTAGAAGGTCCTCAAAATTTTGCAAGAAATCAATGGGCTAAACAAACAGGAAGAGATTTTGACACTGGATACACTCAAAATGAACAAAAAGTAATTGATGAGATAGTTGATAAGGAAACAACTAAAAAATCAAGAGAACAGGCAATAAATACTGAAATAGAGAATGCTATAAAAGAACAAGAACAAAATTTTTCTATTTCAGAAGAAAATAAAAATAAAATAGCAGAAAGAATAAAAAAAGAATATGAAAATAAAGATATTGATTTATCTAATACAAAATTATCAGATAAAGAAATAAAATCAATTAGAAAGTCAGTTGAAAAAAGTTTACAGGAAGGTACAATTGATGCTGATGAAATATCCAATATTTTAGGTAATGACACAGATATAAGTAAAGATGATTTATTACATAGAAGTTTTTACGAAAAATCACAAAAAAGTGTAAATTATCAATATGAAGAAAATAAAACAGATAGTGATATTACTAAAGCACTAAAAGAAAGTGCTGGTAAAGTTATGAATAATACAACAAAATCAAGAAACTTTGTAGAAAATGTAAATAAAATTGCTCAGGAAAGAGGCACAAGATATGAATTTGTTAATAATGAACAATTAGAAAAAATGGGATATGAAGTAAAAGGGAAAGATATTAATGGTTTAGTTGGTAAAGATTTACAAGGCAATGAAAAAATATTAATAAATATAGATTCAAAACAAGCATTAAATAAAATTGTAGGACACGAAACAACACACTTATTAGAAGGTACAGAAGAATATACTTTATTACAAAATGCAGTTAAAGAATATGCAAAATCAAAAGGAGATTATGATCATAGGATTAAATCTACTGAAAAATTGTATTCAGGATTAGATGCAAATATAGAAAATGAAGTTACTTCTGACTTAGTTGGAGAATATATATTTAATGATGAAGAATTTATAAAAAAACTTTCAACATCACAACCTAACGTTTTTACTAAAATATATGATTATGTTAAACATTTATATAATACAGTAACTGCTGGTAGTCAAGAAGCAAGAGATTTAGAAAAAGTTAAATATAGATTTGAACAAGCATATAAAGAAAATGTAAAAGGTACGACATCAGAGAAAACTAAATATTCTTTAATAGGAACAAATGGTGTAGAGAATTTAAAAGATAGTTATCCAGAAAGTTATAAAAAATTAACTGAATCACTTGAAGATGCAAAAGAACTTGATATTAAAAATATTCAAAATGAAAAAATATGGCTTAAAACAGGTTGGTTTAAAGATAGAAATGGTCAATGGAAATTTGAAGTATCTGATAAAAATATGAGTTTAAAAGATAATTTGAATATACAAGAAAATACAGAATATAAATTATCTGATTTGATAGAACACGATTCATTGTTTAGGTTATATCCAGAACTTAAAAATCAAAAAGTTAGATTTAAAAATTATGCTTCTGATTCTACAAATGGTTCTTATAATAAAATAGATGATATTATTTCAATAAATAATAAACTTATTGGTAGTAATCAAAATATTGAGGGTACTTTAATTCACGAAATACAACATAAAATTCAAAATATAGAAAATTTTGAAAATGGAAGCAATACAAAATATAGTAGATTAAAATATTACAATAGTTTAGGTGAGATAGAAGCATCCAATACAAGAGATAGATTTGAACAAGAAAAATATAAAAAATATAATTTAGATTATATTGCTCCACTTAGTGTTGATAAAAATGCTAAACATAAGGATTTAGAAAATTACTTGAATAATAGAAAATTAAGTGATAAAATAAAAGACAAGACATATGAATTAAGGGAGAAAGTTCATGATAAAGTGGTTAAAGAAGATATTCATCAAGATTCGAATCGAAGTAATAGATTGGTGGATGGCAGAGTAAAAAGAACTGAAAATAGTTCTTTTTTTGATGAAAAATATTCTTTAAGTAATAATGATGAAAATTCAAATTATAAAAATGAATATTCTCCACTTGAAACAAATAGAAAGAAAACGATTGATGAAAAAGTGGAAAGAGCGTTACAAAAAGGAAGTTATAAAGCGATTCAATCTGCAACAAAAACTGCTCAAAATTATTTAGATTTTGATTATCAAGAAAAGAAAGATTTCAGAAACAAAATGAAATCTTTTTATAATATGACAAAAGAAGATTTAACAAATTCTAAAACTTATAATGAAATAAATAACATAGTAAGTGAATATGCAAATAGAGAATATAATTATATAGATAAAGAGGTTGAATCAGTAAAAAAAGAAATTAGAAATTCAAGAATAAAAGTATCAGATGAACTAAAAAATCAAATAACAGATTATGGTGATTTTAGAAAGTCTAATTTTGGAAAGTTAAGACTTGGTAATGAAGGGCAATCAGTAGATAGCATTTATCAAGAATTAAGCAATAAATATCCATATTATTTTAGTAATGAAATAACAGGAGAAGCAGATATGCTAACAGAATTATCTGATTTTATGAATCAAGATACAACAATAACAGAAAAATATAGAATAACAGATAGTGAATTAAAAAAAGTAACTGATAGAGTATTTAATAATTTATTAAACAATTCAGTCACTGAATTTGATTTAAATGAAATTCAAAAACAACTCGAAAGTAAAGCAGAAAGAAAAACAAGAGCAATAGTTCAACAAGAATTATTAAATGAAATGGGAATAACTCTTGATGATATACAAACAGGAAACGATATAAATGCAATTGCATATCAGCGTACAGATCCAATCAGATTAAATGAAAAAGTTTTCGGTTATGAAGTAGGTAAAAAAATAAATGATGCAACTATCAATCAAACTAAGCATAACACCGCAGAAAAAACAAGATGGTTAAATCAAGAAAGAGAAGATATAAAGAAACTTGGAATAAAAGCAAGAAGTAAAGAATCTGCAGCGGTTCAGAAGTATGTTGAAAAGGTTTATATAAATGAACATGGAGAGGAAATTCCTTATGGTGATAAAGAATTAGCAAAAGAATTTCCAGATGTTAAAACACAAGAAAAAATAAAACACGCATCAGAAGTATTTAGAAATAAATACGATACATATATAGATCAAATAAACAATGTTCTTACAGATTTAGGATATGATGCTATACCAAAAAGAAAAGATTATATGAGACACTTCACCGAAATAAGCGATAAGTTGAGTCAATGGGGTGTTCCTTTTAATAGAAATGATATGGATTCTGAAAATCTTCCAACAGACATAAATGGTTTAACAGAATTTAATAGACCTGGTAAAAATTGGTTTGCAAGTTCATTAGAAAGAAAAGGAATGAAAACAACTTATGATGCAATAACAGGTATTGATGGATATCTAGAAGGGGCAGGGAATTTAATATTTCACACATCAGATATTCAAAGATATAGAACATTAAGTAAATTTATAAGAGAGACATATGGTCAAACTCACGGATTAGATAATGTTGATTCATTGACTGATGCTGAATTTGAGCAAAGAGTTGCAGATATACAAGATAACAAATTGAGTAAATATGTTGCTTGGTTAGATGAACAGGCAAATGCACTTGCTGGTAAAAAAGGTGCTATTGATAGAGCAGCAGAAAGATTTTTAGGAAGAAGAGTATATACTGCGTTAAATACATTAAAATCCCAAGTTGGTTCTAATATGACAGGATTTAATGTAAGAAGTGCATTAACAAACTTTGCTTCTGCAGTACAAGGTGCTTCAAAAACAAGTAAATTATCATTTGTTAAAGGTACAGTATCAACCATTAATAATATATTTCATAACGATGGATTAATAAATAAATCTGACTTTTTAACTGCTAGATTTGGTAGTGATACATTATCACAAAAGGCATGGCAAAAAATCAGTAATGCAGGTCAAATTTTTATGAGTGGTTCTGATTATTTTACTTCTAATCAAATTTGGAGAAGTAAATATTTTGAAAACTTGAGTAAAGGAATGAAAGAACAAGAAGCAATATCAAATGCTGATGATTTTTCGGCAAGAATAATGGGAGATAGAAGTCAGGGGTCTACTGCTGAATTATTTAATTCTAAAACTCTTGGATTTTTAACTCAATTCCAATTAGAAGTTAATAACCAATGGTCATCAATGATACATGACAATAAAATGGATATTGAAAGCGGTAATAAATCAGGTGCTGGTGTTGTTTTTCAATTAGGTCAATTATTTGGTGCATCTTATTTATTTAATAATCTTATGAAATCTTTAACTGGTTCATCTGTTATGTTTGATCCAATAGATATGTTAATGAAAATATTTGACGACGATGATGATAAGTCATTAGAAGAAAAATTTGAAAGCGCTATTGGAGATTTTATGGATAATGTTCCAATGTGGAGCGTCTTTTCTGGTGGAAGGATTCCAATTCAAGAAGCAATGACAGGTGCATCATCATTAGTCAAAAAATTGACAGGTCAATCTGATTCTTTTGGTAATGAAATTACTTGGGAAGATGTAGGACAGGACTTTTTAGAATCGGCGGCTTATTATGTTCTCCCAACAGGATATGGTCAATTGCGAAAGACTGTACAAGGACTAAAAATGTATGATGATGATTTACCTATAGCAGGTAGTTATACAGATAGTGGTAATTTAAGATTTACTGCAGATGATAGTACTACTGGTAAAATAAAATCGTCACTATTTGGTAGATATTCAAGTCAAGAGGCACAAGATTATATAGATAGTGGCTATAAATCAATAAATAAATCTAAAATTGATGAAATGATTGATTTGAATATGAATAGTACTGAATATAGAAATTATAGAGATGGTTTATCAAAAGCAGGTAAAAAAACAGCACAAAAGATGGATTATATTAATAATCTTGACGTTAGTATAGAGAAGAAAAATATAATGGCAAGTGGATTATTAAAAAAACATGTTGATATGTCTGATTATGATGATTATGGAACGTATGAGGAATTTAATTATGCAATGAAAAACCCTGAAGAATACAAGAAAATAACAATGATTACAGATTATGAAAATTACAAAAAAATAATGAAAAATATAAACGAAATTGAAAGTGATATAGATAAAAATGGTAATTCAGTTTCTGGCTCTAAAAAAAAGAAAGTAATATCTTATATAAATTCATTAAATTTGTCTATACCCCAAAAAGCAATGCTCATAAAGAGTCAGTATTCTAATTTTAAACAATATGATAAACAAATTTTTGAATATGTTAATGGTCAGGATATGGATTTTATGTCAAAAGCAACAGTACTTAAAAAGGTTGGTTTTACGCAGTTTGATAATCAAATTATATCATATGTAAAGAAACATTATCCAACAACAACTATACAAATTGATATGTTAAAAAGTATGGGATTTAAAGTCTATAAGTATAATGGAAAAATTTATGTAAAGAGTAGGTGATAAAATGAGCAAACAAGATTCGAATGGTGTTAGAACGGCGCAGGACATAGAGAGAAAATATGATTTTGCAAGTATGCTTGGGCTAAAGAAAAATGTTGAAACATCAGAAAAAGGATTAACAGAAATAAAAAATGAGTTGTTAAACTTTATGAATGCAACTGTAGGCGATATGAAAGACCTACAAGATCAAATTGATGGTAAAGTTACAACTTGGTATTATAATGGACAACCCTCATTAGAAAATTATCCGGTTAACACTTGGGTTGATGATAAAGGAAATCATGTTGGAGATTTATATTATGATAAAGATACAGGATATTGTTATATATTCCAAAAAGATAATGAAACTTATATATGGCAAAAAATAGAAGATAAAGATGTTATCGAGTCATTAGCGTTAGCAAATAGCGCAAAGGACACCGCAGATAACAAAAGACAAATATTTATTAAAGAACCAAAAACACCTTACGACGTAGGGGATTTTTGGATTAATAATAATGAAATCTATATATGTCAAGTATCAAGAAAAGAAGGGAATTTTGACTCTAGAGATTGGATTAATAATCTTAAATATACAGATGATACTGTTGCAGAGGCAGTAGACAATAAAGTAACTGTATTAAGTGGTACTGTTACTGAAATTACCCAAAATTATGTTAAATTCACAGATTTAGCAACAAGTGGAAGTACTACAATTGCGGGTGATAATATAAAGACAGGTGTTATTAAGTCTAATAATTATATTGAAGGAAAGACAGGTATGTTAATAAAATTATTAGATGGTTCGATTGATACTAAAAACTTTAAATTAGATACTGAAGGAAATACAGAATGTTCTAATATGAAAATAACAGGTGGTAATTTAAAAATGGAATCATCTAAAGCATATCCTAACTTTAAAATATGCGATAGTAACACTGAAGATAATAGTAATCTTTATGCAACAGGTATTGATTTTTCATCAAAGGATGGTCAAAACAAAGTAACAGGAAGTTATTTCTATAATGGCCTTTCTTTATATCATAATAGATTTAATAAAGATTTGGTAGAAGTAAATTATGCTGAAAGCAGTAGATATAAAACAACGTCAGATACTGGATTGCATGGAAGAATACAACTAAAAGCGGAAAATGAATCAACAACAAATATATTACCAGGAATAATGGATTTCAAATATGGTAACTCGTATACTCAAGTATCTGCTGAAAATGGTTTAGTTCATAGTTCGAGAGAAGAATATAAAAAAAATATATCTAAATTTGAAAATAATTTAGATTTGATAAGAAAAGCAAGTGTTTATGAATACTTATTTAAGCAAGAATCTGAAGAATCCAAAAAACATATTGGTTTAATTATTGGTGATAAGTATGGTACTCCAAAAGAAATAATTTCAAGTGATGAGACAGGTATTGATTTCTTTAATATGTGTGGTGTTATGTGGGGTGCTATAAAAGAACAACAAGAGGAGATAGAATACTTAAAAACTAAATTGAATGAAATGGAGGTAATTTATGATAAAAATAGATGAAGAAAAAACAATTCATTTAACAAGGGGGGATTCGGCAACAATTGTAGTAACTGCACAAAATGATGATGGTAGTAATTATGAATTTCAAAAAGGAGATACTTTAAGATTAAAAGTTATGTCAAAGAAAAAGGTTGAAGAAATTGTACTTACAAAAGATATTATAATTGATTCTAATAAAGAATCTGTTGAAATTGAATTAACCTCTGATGAAACTAGAATAGGTGATTATATAAATAAACCTGTAACATATTGGTATGAGATTGAATTAAATCCAAATAATAATTCAACAACAATTATTGGCTATGATGATGATGGACCAAAGCAATTCAAATTATATCCTGAAGGAAAGAATGGTGAAAAATGATGAATACTGATAGTTTAACAGGAAAAGTAAGTATAAAAACAAATATCAGTGGAAATGCGCCTGGATTAAAAGGAGAAAGAGGGAATGGAATTAAATCAACTGTATTAAACGATGATTATACATTAACTTTAAATTATACAAATGGTACTTCTGAAACAACCTCATCAATTCGTGGTGCAAAAGGAGAAAAAGGCGATAAAGGTGATAAAGGCGATACTGGTCCACAAGGAGAACAAGGAATTCAGGGTATTCAAGGAATAAAAGGGGAACGAGGACCTCAAGGAATTCAGGGATTAAAAGGTGATATTGGAGAGCAAGGACCGAAGGGAGAGCAAGGGGAAATAGGTCCACAAGGTCCCCAAGGTTTGCAAGGAGAAAAGGGAGACCAAGGTATACAGGGAATCCAAGGCGAACAAGGACTTCAAGGACCTAAAGGTGATACTGGAGACCAAGGTATACAAGGAGATAAAGGAGAAACAGGTCCGACAGGACCAAAAGGAGAAAAAGGAGAAAAGGGCGATAATGGAATAAGCCCAACAATATCTACTTCTAAAAAAGGAAAAGTTACAACAATAACAATCACTGATTCAACAGGTACTAAAATAGCAACAATAAATGACGGCGCTGATGGTATTGGTGCCGGTGATATGCTTGCAAGTGTATATGACACAAATAATGACGGTATAGTTGATAATTCCGAAAAAGTAAATGGTCACACAGTTAATTCTGATGTACCTTCTAATGCAAAATTTACAGATACAATTTATACACATCCAACAACTTCTGGGAATAAGCATATCCCCAGTGGTGGGAAGTCAGGTCAATTTTTAAAATGGTCTGCTGATGGAACTGCTGTTTGGAGTGAAGATAATAATACTACTTATTCAAAAGCAACAATTGAAAAGGATGGATTGATGTCGTCAACAGATAAAACTAAACTTGATGGAATAAGTGATAGTGCTGATTCTGTTTCTTTTACAAGAAGTCTTACATCAGGAACAAAAGTTGGAACAATAAATATAAATGGTACAAATACTGATTTGTATGCTCCAACGAATACGGATACACATTATTCTTCAAAAAATGTTGTTGGTTCAGCAACTTCAACAACAAATACAACAACAGCATTAACAAACGGGAATGTATATATAAATAGCGTTGAAAATTCAAAGGTTACATCATCAAATAAAATAAGTGGTAGTGGTGCAACAACTGTAACAACTGATGCATCAGGAAATATTATTGTAAAATCATCTAACACTGATGAAAAAGTAAAAATAACAGAATTAGCAACAACAAGTGCTGAATATCCTATATTGTCACAAAGTTCAACAACAACAGGAACACAAACAACAAATGCAAGTAAAGATAGTGATGTTACATTGAATCCAAATACAGGCGTAATTACTGCAAAAGGATTCAAAGGTAATTTAACAGGTAATGCTTCTACTTCAACGAAAGCAACAAACGATTCGGATGGTAATAAAATATCAACAACTTATGCAAAAAAAACATCTATACCGACAAAAACAAGTCAATTGTCAAATGATTCGGGTTTTATTACTGATTCAGGAGATGTAATAACAACAATACAAAATAACATAACAAATTTATTAAAAGCATTAGGTTTATATACTAATACTTATAGCAATACAAAAACATATGCAGTTGGAGATAGGGTTATATATAATCACACTATATACGAATGCAAAACTGCAATAACAAGAGCAGAAAATTTTAATGCAAATAAATGGACTTTAATTCCATTGATAAAATAGGAGGAAAAAATGAAAAAAACTATTGACAGCATACGTGAGTATGCTATGCTTATACATACATACATACATACATACATACATACATACATACATACATACAAGGTTTATACCAGAAAGGAGGTTCAATCTAGAACTTCCTTTTATAAGAAAAGAGGTGACAGATATTTAATATCTGGTCACTTCGGTGATGTTTATGCTTAATCCAAAATTATATGAAGAGGCTTTTCCTATTAATAAGGTAGAAGTCTTTTTTGATGCTTTAGATCATTCTAATTTTTTAGGTTTTAAATGGCAACAAGTAGGGCAAGGAAGAGTCCCAGTTGGTTTGAATACGTCTGATTCAGATTTTAATACTATAGGCAAAATTGGAGGAGAAAAAACACATAAATTGACCATTAATGAAATGCCAAGTCACGGACATAGTACAGCAAATGTTTATCCTTACATCGCAGGAGGAAATCACACTTGCGCACCAAATGCAAATGCAGATAGAAATGGAACCGCTTGGGATGTTGTTGATAAAACTGGTGGTGATCAAGCACATAATAATTTACAACCTTATATAGTAATGGCTTTTTGGCAACGCATAGCATAGATATTAAATATCAAACAAATGATAAATGTAGATTTAATTTATCCAATAGGAAGTATATATTTAAGCTTAAATGACACAAATCCAAATAAATTATTTGGTGGCACTTGGGAGAGAATCAAAGGTAAAACTTTGGTTGGTGTTGATGAATCGGACACAGACTTTAAAACTTCAAAGTTAATTGGAGGAGAAAAAACACATAAATTGACCATTAATGAAATGCCTGCACATAATCATGGGATAAATGGTTATTGGGGTACAACTGGCGGTGGTCAGATAAGTGTTGGAGAATTAAATACTGGTAATTTAGTTACCAATAATACCAATATGTCAGGTGGTGGACAGGCACATAATAATCTTCAACCATATTATACGTGTTTTATTTGGTATCGTACGGCTTAAATTCTAGAAAAAAATATGAAAATAAATGAAAAATTGTTAGAACCAACAATTTTATATGATGGTGGAACAACAGGAACAAATGAGTCTTTTGAATTAAAAGATAGTTGGAAAAATTATAAATATATAGAATTGTTTTATACACGTGCAGAGTACGAAATTCAAAGTACAAAAGCACCAACAGATTTAGTAAAAGATAATGCTTTATCTGTGAATGCTGTATGTTGCTTTTATGGTTATGGTACTGGATTTTTTATTGGATGGAAACAATTCATTTTTTCTGTTACAAATCCAACAAAAGTAACTATTAAATATGGTAATGGTTATGTTACAAATTCTGGTCAACCATTTTATACAAATACAGAAAATACAATTAAAATTTTAAGGGTTATAGGTTATAAATAATTGTTTTAAAAATAGGAGGTAAATAATATGGAACAATTTATAGAAAAAATAACAGGAATAAGTGAACCAAAAACAATATTTTTAATATGTGGTTTATTTATTTTTGCTGATGTACTTACAGGGTACTTGAAAGCATTTAAAAATAAGAAAGTAAATTCATCAATCAGTAGAGATGGATATATAAAGAAAATAGGATGGGTAATTTCTATTCTTGTAGGTTTTCTAGTAGATATGTTAGTTCAAGTAAATATTTTCTTAATAGGTAGTGCAGTTGTTTGTATAACAACAGAAGCAATATCATTTTATGAAAATTTAGGAGAATTAGGTATAAATCTACCTTTTAAAAAGTATTTTGAAAAATTATCAAATAAGGAGGAATAAAATATGTATATAATAGAAACAAATTTAAAATTTCATTCAATGACAAAAAGGAGTTCAACAGAAAGAATAATTTTACATCACAGTGCTTGTTCAAGTTGTACAGCAGAACAAATTCACCAATGGCATCTTAACAACGGATGGGAAGGTGCAGGATATCATTTCCTTGTAAGAAAAGATGGTCAAATTTACAGATTAAGACCAGAAGCATTTGTTGGTGCTCATGCATATGGAAGTAATTATAATTCAATAGGTATATGTGCAGAAGGTAATTTTGAAAACGAATCAATGCCAGAAGCACAAAAACAAAGCCTAAAAGAGTTAGTTTCCTATTTAAAAAATAAATACGGAATAAGTAAAGTACAAAAACATTCAGATGTAAATTCTACTGCTTGTCCAGGAAAGAATTATCCGTTCGATGAAATAGTAAACGGAGCAACACAAAGTACAGAAACGAGAGCAACAGGAAATATAGCAGACTTTCAGAGTTGGTTAAATAGTACTTATAGTTACAAGTTAGCAGTAGATAATATATTTGGTACTGATAGTAAAAAACATTCAATTATGGCACTCCAAACTGAGTTTAATAAACAATTAGGTTCAAGATTATCAATCGATGGTATATTTGGGCCTGCTACTAAAGGTGCTTGTCCAGTATTAAGAAGTGGTATGAGTGGTAATATTACTAAATTAGTACAATTTATGTTAATTGCAAAAGGTTATAGTGTTGGTTCATATGGTGCAGATGGAATATATGGCAATGCAACTATAAATGCAATAAAAAGTTTTCAATCTAACAATGGTTTATCTGTTGATGGATTATGCGGTAAAAATACTTTTGAAAAATTATTTAAATAAAAAAATGCACAATCATTGTGCAAAAAGTCCACTTAAAACCGGAAAATGCACAAAAAAGTCCGATTATTGTGCAAAATTAAGACCTATCGAAAGATAGGTTCTTTTTTTGTGGAAAAAATGAAACCAAATTTAAACCAACATACCCTTATTTTTAGGGTAAATTGATATCCTTAAAGTCCCATAAAATAAAGAAAAAACACTTTCTTTCTAATTTCCCTCTCACTCCGCCATTAATGAAATTAATCCCGTTCAAGGGATTTTTTTGTTGCATAAATATATGAATTTCTATTCATGTATTATTGACTTATGAATAATATAGTAGTACAATACATATGAATGAAAATTCATATGAAAGGAAATTTTTATGGAAGAAATTATTATAGATAAAGAAAGAGTAAATAAAGTTTTAAATAGTATTATCGATGATGAAAAAATGTTTGAGCTTGCGGAAGTTTTTAAACTTTTTGGAGATACTACTAGAATGAAGATATTTTGTGCATTAAAAGAAAGTGAGTTATGCGTTTATGATATTGCATATATTACAAAGAGTACACAATCGGCAATATCTCATCAATTAAAATTATTAAAAGATTCTAATCTTATAAAATCAAGAAAAGAAGGTAAAGTAGTTTACTATTCACTTGATGATGATCATGTTGAAAAAATATTAGAGAAAGGACTTGAACATATTGAAGAAATATAAATATAGATTAAACAATTTGGATTGCGCAAATTGTGCAAATAAAATAGAAGAAAGATTAAAAAAAGAAAAGAATTTAAGTGATGTAGTTGTAAACTTTTCATCACTAACATTATCTTTTATGTCTAATGATGATATAAAAATAGAAGATATTAGTAGTATTGTTACTAAAATAGAACTAGAAGTAGTAGTTACTAAAATAGATGAAAAAGTAAAAGAAACTAAAAAAAATTATAATTTAATAAGATTAATTTTTGGCATTATAATTGCTTTACTTGGATTATATGTTAATTTTAATAATGAAATAATTAATAAAATACTTATTATAGTGTCATATGTTATTTTACTTTATAGAACATTTAAGGTAGCAGTTAAAATGCTTATAAAGTCACATACAATTAATGAAAATGCACTTATTACAATATCCGCAATTGGTGCTTACTTTGTAGATAAACAAATGGAAGGATTAATGGTTATAATACTTTATGAAATAGGTAAAATATTAGAAGAAAAAGCTGTTAATAATTCAAGAAATTCAATTAAAGATTTAATGAATATAAAACAAGACTTTGCAAATAAAGTTGTTGGTGATAAAACAGAAGTAATAAATGTAGAAGACGTAAAAATTAATGATATATTAATAATAAAAAAGGGTGAAAAAATTCCAGTTGATGGAATAGTTATTGAAGGTGAAACTAAATTAAATTTATTTTCTTTAACAGGCGAAAGTGATTTAGTTAATAAAAAAGAAAATGATGAAGTATTATCTGGATCAATAAATGAAGGAAAAGTAATAAAGATAAAAGCAACTAAATTATTTAATGATAGTACTGTTTCAAAAATATTATCACTTATAGAAGATGCGACTGATAAAAAATCAAAGACAGAGACATTTGTCGCAAAAATGGCTAAGTATTATACTCCAATAGTACTTATAATAAGTGTAGTTACATTTATATGCTTTATACTTTTCACAGATCTTACAACATATGAATCAATTTATAGAGCACTAGTATTTTTAGTTATATCTTGTCCATGTGCAATTGCAATTTCAGTACCACTTTCATATTTTACTGGTATTGGTGTATCAAGTAAAAATGGAATATTAGTTAAAGGTAGTAACTATCTTGATTTACTTTCAAGAGTTAATAAAATAGTATTTGATAAAACAGGTACATTAACAAGTGGAGCATTTAAAGTTACAAATTTTAACTTACTAGATAGTAGTTATAGTGAAGATTATATTTTAAAACTTTATGCATTAGGTGAAAATTTATCAAACCATCCAATTGCTAAATCAATAATGAATTATGTAAATATAGAAGTAAATGAAAAAGTAAAAAATCATAAAGAAATAGAAGGTCTTGGTGTAAGTTATACATACGATGATAAAAAAATAAAAATCGGTAACAATAAAATGTTTGATTTAAAAGATGATGGTTCTTTAAATATATATTTATCTATTGATGATAAAATAGTTTCATCACTTACTATAAATGATGGAATAAAAGAAGGAGTAGAAAACACTTTAAATGAATTATCTAAAAAAGGTATTGAAACATATATGTTTACAGGTGATTCAAAAGAAAATGCTCTTTCTATATCAGAAAAATTAAATATAGATAAAGTTTATTATGAACTTTTACCAACAGAAAAATATGAAAAATTAGAAGAATTATTAAATGATAAAGATGTAGTTGCCTTTATAGGTGATGGAATAAACGATGCGCCATCTCTTAAAAGAGCAGATATTGGAATATCTATGGGATCTATTGGTTCATCATCAGCGATAGAAGCAAGTGATATTGTTATTATGGATGATGATATAGGTAAGATTAATAAAGCAATAAGTATTTCAAATAAAGTAAAAAGAATTATAAAAGAAAATTTAGTATTCTCAATAGGTGTAAAAATCTTAATATTAGTCCTTAGCGCTATTGGAATTGCAAATATGTGGCAAGCAGTATTTGCGGATGTTGGTGTTACAATTATCTCAATATTAAATACACTTAGAATAATGAAAAAATAGTCCTTTATGGGCTTTTTTTGTTATAATGAAATAAAGAGGTGCTATTATGGAAAATATAGTAGAAATTGTATCTGATTTATCTAGTAATGGATTACTTTTAAAATCATCTATTAAAAATGAGAATATAGTTCTTTTAGATATGCATTTAGATATTGGAGATTTAAAAGAATTAAAAAATTATAAAAGAAGTTTCTTAAAAAGTATAGGATATAATGTGGATGTTGCTGATTACAGTAATAAAATTAAATTTTTGTTAGATAATGCTAGAAATAATAAAAAAATTAGAATTTGGTCTAGTCATAAAAATTCAAATGAATACTTGACAGTTCTTTATATTTGTAATTTGCTTGAAAAATATGATGCAGAATTATATGTAGTATATTCTGATGAAATATCTAGTGAAGCAAAAAGTGTTGGTGAGTTAGATAAAGAAGAGATAAAAAATGTAGATGCTTTAGAGAGAAAACTCTTGAAAGAAGAAATAATAATGTATTCAAAAATTTGGAATAGACTATTAAATGATAATAATGATATAAGATATATTTCTTTTGATAATACAATTAAATCATGTAGTTATGATTATTTAGAAGAAAAAATATTAAATGAGTTAAAAAAATATAATGGGGTAAGAGTAGGTAAATTTATATCTAATCTTAAAATTGATTGTATAATTACTGAAATTGATTATTCTGAGTATCCAGATTTAGTTGAAAGATTAATAAATAAAGATAAAATTAAGGTTATTAAAAAATGTGATGATTTATTTGATTGCATAATAAAAATATAAGAGGAGAATAAATAATATGGCAAAATATTTTCAAGGAACTAGTAGTCCAATTGCTGCAGAAAAAAAGGAAAAAGGTTATAGTTTGGCATGGCAACATCATAAAGGACATAATCCACATCATTGGGAATATTGGATAGACAATATTGGTACATATAAAAATACTCCTTGCAAAATACCATATCAATATGTAGTTGAGATGATTTGTGATTGGTTAAGTGCGGGAATAGTTTATTCTAAACAAAAGCCTAATTACAATGAACCATATACTGAACCGCTAGAACATTACAATAAATGTAAAAATAAAATGATATTTCATAAAGAAACACAAAAATTAATAGAATTATATTTAAATATGATAGCGGAAAAAGGAATAAATTATTTTTGCAAAAATTGGAAAAAAGAAAGAAAAAATTATGAATATATTAATGGAAAACTACATGAATAAATATAATAAAATTTATATATTTAAAATAAAAACACAAAGTATAATAAAATGTATATTTGTGTTTTTTATTGACTTGCAAGTTAACAAGTAGTATACTATATTTAATTAACTAGAAGCTAATAACGATATTAATGTAATATTTTTTATTAAATATGAATATATATTATATAGATAAATATGTGGGGTAAAAAATGAAAAAAGATTTAATTTCTATGAATTTGTATAAAACTCTACTTGATGATGATTTAAAAATTGATGATTATACTATTAAAGTTATAGAAGAGTGTAAAAATAAAGGCTCTAAAATACTAATAAATACATCTCATAGCTATAATGAAGTTTTAAAGTATAAAAAAATAATAAACCCTGATTTTATTTCTTGTTTTAATGGCAATTATATTTTATCTGATGAAAATATATATTTTTCTAATCCATTAAAGAAAGGAGAAGTAAAAGAAATAATAGATGAAGTATTAAAAAATGATGATTTATTTATAATTGAATGTTTAAATACTTCTTATAGAAATAGAATTGATAAATATGATTTTATTGAAACAATATATTCTGATATTAATAAAATTAATTTTGATGATTGTTTTTCAATAACAATATTTTCAGATAATATTGATTATGTTAAAAAAATATGTAAAAAATATGATCTTGTAATTATTTATAAAAGTTTTTTAGATTGTTATAAAATATATCCTAAAAAATCAGAAAAATCAAATGTAATTGATATTATAAATAAATTTTTTTATGATGAATATAATATAATTTCATTTGGAAATGACAAAACAGATTATGAAACATTAAAAAAATCTAATATTGGAATAAAAATGAAAAATTCTAATGGATTAGATAATATTAATTTTTGGACTAGCAGTAATAATGATTCTGGTGTAGCAAAGTTTTTAACGAGTTTTTATAACTTAGATTTAAAAGCAAACTATGATAAAGTTAAAATTTTAGATTGTACACTTAGAGATGGTGGACACTTAAATAATTGTGAATTTGGTTATTCAACTATAAAAAAAATAATTCAAAATCTTTCAAATAGTAATATAGATATAATTGAAATAGGTTTTTTAGAAGATTGTATATATGATAAGAATAAGACTAGATTTAATTATGTATATGAAGCAAATAATTTACTAAGTAAAATTGATTTAAAAAATTCAATTATATCGCTACTTGTTCAAGTAGATAAATATGATATAAACAAACTAGAAAATTGTGATGGTTATGTAAAAATGATTAGGGTATCATTTCATAAAGAATATTTAAATAAAGCAATAAAATATTGTAAATTGGTTAAGAAAAAGGGTTATATATGTTCACTAAATCCAATTAATTTTTCTGGATATAATAATTTAGAAATAATTGAATTAATAAAAAAAATAAATGAAATAGATATTGATTATTTTTCTATTGTAGATACATTTGGCTTACTTTTAAATAATGATTTCAATAATAAATTAAATCTTATAAATAATTTATTAAGAAATGATATAAATGTAGGTTTACACCTTCATGATAATTTATCTTCTGCGTTTGGGGCAGCACAAATACTTATGCAGAAAAATACAAGATATAAAAATGTAATAATAGATTCTGCAGTTTTAGGAATGGGAAGAGATCCTGGAAATCTTAAAACGGAATTAATAACGTATTATTTAAATACTTATAGTGATAAAAAGTATAAGATGAAATATATTTATGAATTAATGGAAAATGAAGTTTTAAACTTTAAAAAAATATTTGATTGGAAACCAGATTTCTCATATTCTATAAGTGCTTTTGAAAAAACTCATAGAACATATGCTGAATACTTAAAAAATAAGAAAATTGGTTATGAACAAACAGAAAAATATATGAAAGAAATACCGCTAGAACATAGAGTTAGATATAACGAAAAAATAATCGAAAATATATTAAAAGAGGGGGAATAATAATGTATTTAGATAAGTATATAGAAGATCACGGAAAACAAACAGATTATCCTATTTTTGATGATGGAATATATAAAGATATTGATTTTCCAACAAATGATCTTTTCTTGGCACAATTTAAAGGAATGAATTTTAACGCTATTGATATTGTTGTAAAGTACTTAGCAATAGAAAATTATTATGGACTTAATGATTTTGGATTTAATTTATATAAAAAAATGCAAATGCTTAGAACAGGCAAAAACTGGAATGATAGGTTTATTTCTTTAATAAAATCTGTAGAAAATTCTTATGATAATGACTCAAAAATAGAAACGGATTTAAATTATTCTATACATGATGGTGCGCATAGAACTGCACTTGCATTATTTCATAATAAAAAGAATGTTCCAGTTAGATTATTTAATACATCAATTTATAGAAGAGGTTATGATTTATCTTGGTTTTATGAAAATCTATTTACTAAAGAAGAATTAGAAATTATGAAAAATAAATTTAACGAAATAGTAGAGATGATAAATGAACCATATTATTGTATATTGTGGACTCCAGCAAGAAATAAATTTGATGAAATAGAAAAAGATATTTCTAAAATATCTAGTGATGTTTCTATTTTATCTAGTGAAAATATAAGTATAAAAAAAGAGAATATAAAAAAATTTATTTATGATATTTATAGTACTGATGATATAAAAATAGAAAAATTAGATAAAAAATATAGTGCAATGATAAAATCACTTGAAATGGATGATTATAACTCTCTTGATTATATAATTAGGGTATTAAAATTGAATCTAAAATATCCAGATTTTAGAGTTAAACCTATGACTGGATTACCACAATCAAAAGAAACAATGAAATTAAAACAAATTATTAGAGATACATTTAAAGCATACGTTACAGAATATTATTATGACATAATAATGCATGTTACTGATAACACTACTCAAAATAGAGAAGTAGAAAAAATTTTAGAAAAAGAAAGGATAATAAATAAATGAAAAAGAAAGTTATTGGAATGATTCCATCAAGGATGAATAGTACAAGATTTCCTGGTAAGGCACTTGCGTTAATACTTGGTAAACCAATGATTTATTGGGTATATAAAAGTGCGAGCAAAGTAAAAATGCTAGATGAAATTTTTGTCGCAACATCTGATAAAGAAATAGAAGAGTGTTGTAAAAAATATAATATACCATGTATATGTAATAAAACAAACGAAACAACCGCAGCTCAAAAAATAGCGATAGAATCAGATAATTTAGATGGAGATATTTATATAAATATACAAGGTGATGAACCTTTAATTGATCCGGGTGCTATAGAATCTATAATAGATACAATGTTAAATGATGAAAGTTTAGAATATGTTGGATTAAAAAGTAAAATTACTAATGAAGAAGAATTTTATGATAGAAATGTTGTAAAAGTAGTTGTAGATAATAATAATTTTGCAATGTATTTTTCTCGTTCTGCTATTCCTTATGAATTTGAATATGGAAATGCATATAGAGTAATGGGATTATATGGTTATACAAAAGAATTTTTAAAAAACTTTAAGAATAGTGAAAAAAGTGATCTAGAAAAATTAGAACATGGAATAGAAATGTTAAGAGTTATGGAGAAAGGACATAAAATTAAATTAATAGATACAGATTATAAATCGGTAGGAGTTGATTTAAAAAAGCATATTAAGGAGGTAGAAAAAATTATGTTAGAAAATGGTAAATATGGAGAATATACAGATTTGTATGATGAAAATAAAAATTTAACAGGAGAAAAATTATTTAGGGAAAAAGGAACAAAATTAATTGTACCAAAAGGAAGATATTCAGTTGTTGTACTTGTATTTATAGAAAATTCTAAAGGTGAATTTTTATTTCAAATGACATCAAAAAGGAAGAAAAATGTATGGGCTACCACAGGTGGTCATGTAAAATCCGGTCAAACAAGTAAAGAAGCTGTTATAGAAGAAATAAAAGAAGAGTTAGGTATAGATATTAATGAAGATGAAGTAAAACTATTTAAAACATATAAATATGATGATGCATTTAAAGATGTATTTTATATAAAGAAAGATATTGATATAAATTCTTTAACATATGAAAAAGATGAAGTAGAGTATGTAAAATACTTAACAAAAGATGAAATATTAGATTTAATAAATAATAATGGTAATATTAGAAAAACAAATATAGATGCATTTTTAGATATAATAAATTCAAAATAGTTTAATATATAAAAGTACATAATAAATAACTTGACAAAGAAACAAAAAAACTATTATAATAGTCTCACTTATACAAGGAGGTTTTATAATGAAAATAGTAGATCATGGAGTTCGTTACGAATTAAAAGTACCAAATCCAGAGTCTGAATTTGTTGGACCAAGATATAGAGTATATAATTTTTGGAAAAATATATTAGTAAAGGAACTATCAGATTATCCAAATAATGATATTATTCGTCAGCAAAAGAAATATTTTGTAAAGGTAATTCATGATGAGTATGAATTTCGTCAAACAGAAACAATTATATTTGATGATGAAGATGAATATAATGAATACTTACAAAGACACTTAAATGGTAAAAATACTAAAACATTATCATTAAAAAAATAAATACATATTTTATATATGTGTTTTTTTTGACATTTTTTTCATAATTATTGATTAATAATATTATTGTTAGGAGACATGTTTATGAATGATATTATTAAAAATTATGAACTTAGAAAAAAAGATGTAACTTTTGAAATATGGTTTATAGAAAATATACAATATAATTTTAAATTAGATGATATAAAAGAATTACTTAATATAACTGATGAACATATTTTTATATTTAAAAAATACTTAGTTTATTTAGATGTTTATAGAGTAAATTATCCTTTTTGTTTAAATAAGGAAGATGCTATAAATAATTTTTATAGTGTAATAAAGGATGATACTGATAAAGATTTATTACTTAGTATATTTACAAGACATGAAAGCTTATTTATGGACCAAAATGAGGTTAGAAGGCTAAAATTGGTGCCAAATAAATATAATAATCGTATTTTTAGGGGAATTTAAGGTAAAAAGAGATAATATAAATATCAGGAGGGTATTTATGTTATTGAAATTAGAAAATATAAAAAAAGAGTATAAAATTTCAAAATCTAATAAGCAAATAATATTAAATGATATTAATTTAGAATTATCATCTGGAGAATTTGTATGCATTTATGGTGAATCAGGTAGTGGTAAATCAACATTAATGAATATTATTGGTGGATTAGATAATAATTATGATGGAAAAGTAAAAATAAATGATGTAAATATTAAAAAACTTGATTTAGATAACTATAGAAGAGATAAAATAGGTTTTGTTTTTCAAAACTTTAATTTGATTTCTTATCTTACTGTATTTGAAAATGTAATGCTTATGCTTGATATGGTAAAATTAAAAGAAAAAGAAAAAATCAAAAGGACAAAGGAAGCACTAAGAAAAGTTGGTCTTATAAAACATAGCCATAAAAAACCTAATGAATTATCTGGCGGTATGAAGCAAAGAGTAGCGCTTGCAAGGGCAATTATAAATGAACCTGATATTATTTTAGCAGATGAACCAACAGGCGCACTTGATAAGAAGAATGCTAATAAAGTTTTAAATATACTAAAAAACTTATCTTTAGAAGGTAAACTTGTAATAGTTGTTACTCATTCAAACAATGTTAAAAAATTTGCTAATAAGATAATTACTTTAGATGGTGGTAAGATAATAAAATTTGATAATATAAGTGACAATAAGCTTGATAAAAAATCATCAGAATTTTTAAAAAGAGGCTTAAATTCTTCTATATGTATAAAACTTGGTATAAATAATATATTTAAAAATCTTAAAAGAAATATTTTAATAATAATTGCATCAAGTATTGGTGTAATTGGTATTTTAATTAGTTTATATGTTGGTAGTGGTGTTAAAAAATATATAAATGATGAAATAAAAAATAATATTGATCCGTTATCCTTTAATATAACAGAAAAAGGGAAAAATGAACTTTATGATATAAAATATTATAGTGAAAGTGAAATAAGTAAAATAAAAAAGATAAAACATGTTAAAAACATTGTTAAAAATGTAAGTTATTCATCTGCATACATCATATATAAAAATAAAAAATATGATTTAGTAAGTTTGTCTAGTTATACAAATATGAATGAAAAAAATATAAAAAAAGGAAATATTTTAAAAGATGATGATATAGTATTTAGTGAATATTTAGAAAACAATATAGATGGTAATGTTATAGATAATTATGTATCTTTATATTTATTAGATACATCTAACTTAGAACCTAAAATGATAAGTGATGATTTAAAAGTATCAGGTATATATAAAAATGGTAAAATAGATCTTTTAAATAATTCTAATTATGCATATGTAAAATATGAAACACTAGAAAAAATATATAATAATTATGATATGAAGTTAAAACCAACTGAACTTAAAATAGAAATAGATAATAAAAATAATATAGAGTATGTAAAAAAAGAAATTAAAAAATTAGGTTATGAACTATCAAATATGCAAGATTATACTAATACTATTTTTAACTATTTAGATATTGCAACATTTATAATTTCAAGTTTTTCTTTTATATCATTAATTGTATCTATAATCATGATTATAACAATATTTAATATAAATGTACTTGAAAGAACAAAAGAAATAGGCATTTTTAGAGCAATTGGATTTAGAAAAAAAGATATTAAAAGAATTTTTAAAACAGAAGCTATGTTAATAGGTGTTTTAACAGGTATAACATCAAGTTATTTTTCTATTATTATTTCTAAATTAATAAAAAAAGTAACTATATCAAAATTTAATGTTAATTTAGTAAATGTAGAATTTAAGTATATTATATGTGGTTTAATAATAAGTATAATTGTTTGTTTTATTGGAAGTATATATCCATCAAATAAGGCATCAAAATTAAATATAGTCGATGCTTTAAGATATGAGTAAATTTATGTATATGAAAAATAATAAACTCATGGTATAATAATAAAGGTGAGAAAAGTGAAAAAGATTGGAATTGTTAGTTTGATAATAATAATTTTTGATAGAATATTTAAAGTATTAGTTACTAATAATTTAACTTTAAATGTTAGAAATAAGGTAATAGATGGCTTTTTTTACATAACTAATTGTCATAATGATGGAGCTGCATTTTCTCTTTTTTCTGGTAATGTATTATTTTTGATACTGATTACATTTATGGTTCTTTATTTAATATATAAAACAATAGAAAAAAATAATATAAATAAAATTGGAACTATATCATATGGATTATTACTAGGAGGCATACTAGGTAATTTATTTGATAGAATATTTTATGGTTATGTGATTGATTACTTAGATTTTAGAATATTTAATTTTAATTTTGCAATATTTAATTTAGCAGATATGGCAATTGTAATAGGAGCAATTTTACTTATTGTATTTGAAGGAAGTGGTAATGATGGAAGAAAAAATAAAGGTAGAAGTAGAAAACTTAGAAAAGAGTGAAAGAATAGATAAATATTTATCAAGTAAATTAGATGATAATTTTTCAAGAGCAAAAATTCAAAAATTAATTGATGAAGAGTTAATACTTGTAAATGATAAAGTTATAAAAAGTAGTTATAAAGTATCAAATGGAGATGTTATTTTAATTACTGATAAAGAAGAAGATATGAGTATAAAACCAGAAAAGATGGATATAGATATTGTCTATGAAGATGACGATGTAATAGTTATAAATAAAAAAAGTGGAGTTGTAGTTCATCCTGCACCAGGTAATTATAGTGGGACACTTGTTAATGGTCTTATGTATTTAAGTAAAGATTTAAGCCATGTAAATGGTGAATTTAGACCAGGTATAGTTCATAGAATTGATAAAGATACTAGTGGGCTTTTAATAGTTGCTAAAAATGATAAAGCACATAGAATTTTAGCAGAAGAATTAAAAGAAAAAAAGATAAAAAGAAAATATATTGCACTTGTTTCTGGAGTAATAAATCATGATGTTGGAGAAATAGATGCACCTATTGGAAGAGATCCATCAGATAGAAAAAAAATGTGTGTAACAAGTGTAAATTCAAAAGATGCAATTACACATTTTAGAGTACTTGAAAGATATAAAAATGCAAGTTTAATAGAATGTGAACTTGAAACAGGTAGAACACATCAAATAAGGGTACATATGAAATATATAAATCATCCTGTTATTAATGATCCTGTATATGGAAAAAATAATCATGGAGAATTTGGACAACTTTTGCATGCAAAAGAAATAACATTTACTCATCCAACTACAAAGAAGGTAATGACATTTTCTTGCAACGTGCCAGAAGAATTTAATAAAATACTAGAAGAATACAAAGAAGAGTAGGAGATAAAATGGATTTAACAATTATGGATAGTTATGATTTACTTGTTATGAAGTTAATACATTATTTTATAGTTAGTGAAAATTATACTCCAATAATAATAAAAGGAATTGATGATGAAGTATGGCTTGAAAATAAAAATAACGAGTATAGTATTATAAGAATAGTAACAAGAAAAATTATAAATAAAGAACAATATGATTATGATATATTAAAAACTAAACATATAGCAAAACAGTTAAAAAGAAAGTTATTAGATTTTTCTATGAATGTTTTATCAATATATTTAGATAAGAATTTTTACACTAATAAAATTGATAACTTTGATGAAAAATATATAAGCATATTAATTAAAGATGAAGATGATTTTATTAATAATGAATATATAAATAAGGCATATAAAAATTTAAGAGATAAATTTGTATATAAAGAGGAAGGCTTTGAATTAATTTCAAAATTAACTAAAGAAATAGAAGAAAAAAATATTAAAGAGGGACAAGAGAGGGAAAAATATATGAAAAATAATAAACCAATAATTACATATATATTAATATTTATTAATATAGTTATGTTTGTACTTATGTATATGCTAGGTAATGGATCAGAAAATACAAATACACTTATAGATTTTGGAGCTAATTATATATTGCTTACAAAAGCAGGAGAGTATTATAGACTTATAACATCTGGATTCTTACATATTGGAGTAATTCACTTATTACTTAATATGTATTCATTATATATTGTTGGAACGCAAGTTGAATATTTCTATGGTAAAGTAAAATACATAATAATTTATTTATTTAGTTTAATTATGGGTTCATTATTTACAGTAGCGTTATCTTCAGTAAATACAGTAAGTGCAGGTGCATCAGGAGCAATATTTGGTCTTCTAGGTTCAATACTATACTTTGGTGTTAAATATAGAGGATATATAGGAAATTCATTAGTAAATCAAATTGTTCCTGTTGTAGTACTAAATTTAATTATTGGTTTTACAACTCCTGGAATAGGAAATGCAGCTCATATTGGTGGACTTGTTGGTGGATATTTAATATCTATGGCAGTAGGTATTGGTATTGATAAAAAAGAACAACAAGGTTCTAAAATAAATGGAATTATAATTAGTACTATACTTACTATATTTATGATTTATATTGGATTTATAAGATAATAAAACTAGGAAATAATTTTTTCCTAGTTTTCATTTAATATTTTTTCTGTATTCTTAAAATTTAACTTAGCAATACTTCTAAGTTTTTCTTTACCAAAATTTTGAACTATTTTTTTCCCATAATCATCAACTAAAGTACTAGCCCCTTTTGGAATAAATGATCCAAGACTATTTCCCATTTTTTCAATTTCTTTTAAAAATAGATATCTACTTATTATAGAAGAGCAAGCAACAGATAAACATTTATCTTCAGCCTTAGTTGTAAATTTTATCTTTCTAAATACGTTAGGTTCACTTTTTAAATAATTATAATAATTTCTTTCCGGAGTAAATTGATCTACTACAACCATATCATATACAAAATTATCTTTTTTCATAAGACCTAAAATTGCTTTGTTATGGTATATTGCTTTAATTTTGTTCATATTATAACCATTATCTTGCATATTATTATATTCTGTGTTAGATATTATTTCTTCTTGATGTGGTATTCTTTTAATTATCTCTGGTGCAATTTTTAAAATTTTATCATCAGTAAGTTTTTTTGAATCTCTAACACCTAGTTCTTCAAGGAAAGATATATCTTTTCTATTTACATAAGATGCACAAACTATAATAGGTCCAAAATAATCACCAGTACCAACTTCATCAGAACCAATAGAATTAATAAAATAGTAATCAGTTTTATCATCATCAACTTTTTTTTCTTTTTTAGGTTCTATTGTAACTGGTTTACCATTAAGCATCATTTCAGTTTCTTTCCATATATTTGCATCTATATCTGCACTTATACCTTGAAAAACAACTTTACCAGATTCATAAAGTGTAATTACAGTATCTGCATCCTTTGCTTGAAATAAAGCATATGCAGGAGTTTTATCTCTTTTTATATATTTATAATGTTCACACATTTTATCCATTGTATTTTTACTTATTTTAAAAGAAATTGTCATTAAAAAATCACCTCATAAGAATATTTTATCATAAATATTTATTTTTTGGTAAAATTATAATATAATTAGTATGTAAAGGAGAATAAAATATGCTTGATATTATAATTATAATGATACTTTTATTTGGTGCTTTAATTGGATTTAAAAGGGGAGTTATAAAACAAGGTGTTATTACAATTGGAATGATACTTATTTTAGTATTATCATTTATACTTAAAAATCCAGTATCGTCATTAATGTATAAAAATTTACCATTTTTTAGTTTTGGTGGTTTATTTGAAAACTTAGCCGTACTTAATATAATTGTATATGAAGGATTTGCATTTTTAATTGTATTTTCTGTATTAAGTACAATATTTATAATACTAATAAAAGTTAGTTCTATTTTAGAAAAAATTTTAAGAGCTACTATAGTACTTGCACTTCCATCAAAAATATTAGGAATGATACTTGGTATATTTGAATATTATTTAATTATATTTGTAGTATTATTTATATTATCATCCCCAATATTTGGACTTAATGATAATAAATTATTTACTGAATCAAAAATAAGAAATATTATACTTGAAAATACTCCATTTGTATCAGATCAAATTAGTGGTTCATTATCTGCATTAGATGATATTAGTGATTTAATTAATAATAAAGATGAATTGTCTGATTCAGAATTTAATTGTAAATCAATTAATATAATGAAAAAGAATAATGTAATAGAAAAAGATTCACTTGAATATTTATATTCAAAAAATAAAATTACAAGATGTAAGGAAGGAAAATAATTATGAGCGTAAAAGTAATAAATTCAAAAGATTTTAATGATGAAGTTAATAATGATTTAGTTTTAATTGATTTTTTTGCTAAATGGTGTGGACCTTGCAGGATGATATCACCAATAGTAGAAGAATTATCAAATGGAATGACTTCTGTTTCTTTTTGTAAGGTTGATGTTGATGAAAATAATGATTTAGCATCTTCTTTAGGAATTCTTAGTATACCAACTTTACTTTTATATAAACAAGGAAAATTAGTTTCAAAAAAAATCGGTTTTCAAAGTAAAGATGAGTTAAAATCTTGGATAGAAGAAAATAAATAAAAAAGAAAGCTTGAAACTTTCTTTTTTATATTGCTCTCATTAGATTTTCATTTTTATAAGGATTATTTTTATCTATTTTATCATAGAATAATATCCCATCTAAATGATCATATTCATGTTGAAATGCTATTGCAAGTTCTTCTCTAAGTCTTATTGTATGTTTATTACCATCTACATCATAATATTCAGCATTAAGTCTTGCATATCTTGGAACAATACCTTCAATTTCTCTATTAACACTAAGGCATCCTTCACCACCATCAACATAAACCATTTCTTCTGAGTGACTAATCATTTTTGGATTAATAAAAATATAGTTTTCGAACTTACCTTCTTCATACTCATAAACGATAACAAATATTCTTTTTAAAATACCAACTTGTACAGCAGATAGTCCCATACCTGGTCTTAAATTATATTTTTTAGCTTCTTCATCAATTTGACTTAAAGTAAGCATCTCAATTGCTTCATCTATAAATTTTTTATATTTATCATCTAATGGAAAAGTTACATCTATACTTTTTTTTCTTAGTCTTTTATCTTTTTCATCTAGTATTTGATTTGATTTAATCATACTTCTTCACCCCAAATCTGATAAATATTCTATCACATTTTATTAAATATGTAAAATATAATTAATGGTGTTAAATTTTTTTAAAATTTGTTATAATTTTATAGTGTTAAAAATTTAATTAGTTAGGAGGAAAATATATAATGAACAAAATAGTATTAACTTCAGATAGTGGAATAGATCCTACTAATGAACAAAATATGATACCTGCATTAATTGTTGAAAATGGAGAAAAAACATATAAAGATTGTCTCGAAATAAATTCAAGCAAGATTTTAGAAAGGATAAAAGAAGGAAGTGTATTTACAACATCCTCTCCATTATTAGGTGATTATTATAATATGTTTTCTAAAATACTAGAAAATGGTGAAGATGTTATTCATTTATGTATGAGTAGTGGTATTAGTGAAGGAAGCTATAATTCTGCTTTTTTAACTGCAAATACCTTAAATGAAGAATTTAATAACAAAGTACATGTAATTGATACATTAAATGGTGCTACAGGCGGAACATTAATTTATAATATTGCTGAAGGTTTAATTAAAGAAGGGTATAGTGTAAAAAGCGTAATAGAATATTTAAACTTATTAAAAAATAATATTTTAACAAGTTTTTATGTTCCAGATCCTAAAGGTTTTATAAGAAGCGGTAGAAATAAATCAGAACTATGTATAAAAGATAAAGCAATATTAATGGGATTAAAAACTGCCTTAATTGCGGGAATTAAGTTTCGTGTTGACTTTAATGAAGATGGTAATTTGTATACTAAAAAGATTTTTAAATCTAAGAAAAAAGATGGAATGATGAAATTAACTCAAAATATAATTAATGAACAAAATAAATATCAATATGATCCTAAAATAGCTGTTGTTGGCACTGTTAAAGAAAGATATGTTTTAATTGATGATATAATTACATATTTAGAAGATTTACATTATTTTGATAAAATTATTCGTAAAGATATAAATGGAATAGTCGCAGCATATGGATCAGAAGATCTATGTGGAATAAGTTTGGTAAAAAAATATACCAATTAAAAAAAGAACCAGTTGGTTCCTTTTTTAGTTAGCTCTATTAAAGAATCCTGCTCCTATAACTATTACAAGTAATATAAATAATACTAATATGATAGCGGCACCTGAGCCATTATTATATCCATAGCCAGTATTTACTGGGTAAACATAACCGCCTTGATTACCGCCACAGCAAGGATTATTATATCCATAACCACCACTGTATCCGTAATAATACATACTAAAACCTCCTTTTTGTTTTCTATTATATTGTATTAATAATGTAAATAAAATGTTATTTAATTTACCTAAAATATAGGTAAAAATATTTATTTATGGTATTATTATATTAGGTGAAGAAAATATGATAAGAGCATTAAATAAAATGGATAAGCCATTGCTTATTTTATCAATAGTTATGTTTATGTTTGGATTATTTATGATACTTGATGCATCAAGTATGAAATCCTTTTTAAATACAGGCGAAAATACAAATTATTTTTTTAGACAACTTGCATTTTTAGTTTTAGCATCAATATTTTCAATAATAATTATAAGATTGCCACTAAAAAGATATAATAAATTAATTTATACAATATCATTTGTACTTATATGTATGCTTCTTTATTTGCTTATCGCAGGAACAGAAACATCTGCTGGGGTTAAAAGCTGGATATACATTGGTAAATTTGGTCTTCAACCTAGTGAATTTGCTAAAGTCGCACTCATATTATTTACTGGAGTATATTATCAAATAAATCAAAAAAGATTAAATAATTTTGTTGTTGCAATAATACCACTTGCACTTGGGGCTACATTTACATTATTAACACTTCTTCAACCTGATGGAGGTACTGGATTAATTTTATTTTTAATATCTGTAATACTATTTTATTCTTCAAAGGTAGATAGAAAAATAAAAATTAATATTACGTTTGCAGGTTTAATAGTTGCTGTGATAGGACTTTTAATAATATTAGTATCAGGCAAAAACCCATTATCAGATATGCAACAAGGAAGATTTAATTATAAAAAACCTTGTACTAGATATCAAGAAGATACAGGATATCAAGTATGTAATGGATATATTGCTATTAATAATGGTAAATTATTTAGTATAGAACCAGGTAATAGTAAACAAAAATATTTATATTTACCAGAAGCATATACAGATTTTATATTCCCAATTGTAGTAGAAGATATGGGACTTATTACAGGTATTGTGGTTATACTTATTTATATGTTTATAATTATTAGAATTTTTATGATAGGATTAAGATCTTATAATATTTTAAATTCTACTATTTGTTATGGAGTAGCAGCTTATATAGCGCTTCATGTAATTATTAATTTAACAGGTGTTTTGGGCCTTGTTCCATTAACTGGGGTACCACTTCCATTCTTAAGTTATGGTGGTTCATTTGCACTTACTTTAGCAATTGGACTTGCACTTGTACAAAGAGTTTCAATAGAAAATTACAATTTTTTACAAAAAAAAGTTTTAAAATAGGGGAATTTATACCTTTTATAGAGAATATAACTATAGGAGGTATTTTTTTATGGAAAAAATAAAAGAAAATTTAAAGTATATTGTTTTAGGTATTATTATATTGTTTATGATAATTTCAGTTGTAAGTTATATTAAAGTTGATAATGATGTTATAACTAAGGATGAAACTATAAAAAAGGAGAGTACTGTAAATAAAGTAACTGGTAAATATTATGTTGATATAAAAGGTGCCGTAAAAAATCCTGGTGTATATAAGTTAAAAGAAAATTCTAGAGTAATAGATGTAATTAATGCATCTGGTGGTTTACTTGAAGATGCAGATACAAGTGTTATCAATTTAAGTAAGATTATAGAAGATGAAATGGTAATAATTATATATACAAAAGATGAAGTAGAAAAATATAAAAATAATGAGATAAATAGTACTTCTTCTATAAATCAAAAAATAGAAGAAAATACCAAATCTATCGATAGTAATAACGATGCTGAAATAAGTAAAAAAAGTACGGTAAAGACAAATAGTAAAATAAATATTAATACATCAGACAAAAATACTCTTTTAAAGATTACAGGAATAGGTGAAAGTAAAGCAAACAATATAATAAAGTATAGAGAAGAAAAAGGTAATTTTAATTCTATAGAGGAAATAAAAAATGTATCTGGAATAGGCGATTCTTTATATGAAAAAATTAAAAATAGTATTACAACAAAATAATATATTTTATTTTATATTTATATTTAGTTTAATTTATATGTTTATCTTTATTAATTTTATTAATGTAAAATCAAAATATAATGAAAATGATAGTACTTTACAAGTTAAAATTATAGACTATAAAAAATCAGATGATAAATTAGTTATATATGCAAAAGGTAAAGAAAAAATATTAATAAATTATTATGATGATATAAATATATCTTATGGTGATTATGTATATGTTAAGGGTAAATTTATTAAACCAAAAGATAATACAAATTTTAATTTGTTTAATTATAAGAAATATTTATTAAGTAATAATATAAAATATACAGTAAAAGCAAGTAATATAAAAATATTAAAAAGAAATAAAAATATATTTTATAAATTAAAAAATTATATATTTTTTAAAATAAAATCATTAGATAAATCTAAAAAATATATATTAACATTTATATTCGCAGATAAAAGCTATATAGATAAAGAAATGTATAATAATTATCAAAATTTAGGAATAAGTCACTTATTTGCGGTATCTGGAATGCATGTTTCATTAGTAACATTTATTTTATTAAAATTATTAGAAGGTAAAAATAAAGTAATTAAATATTTAATAACATCTATATTTTTAATATTTTACTTATTTCTAACAAATTATACGATTTCTATGGTTCGTGCGTGTTTTCAGTTTATATTATTTTTTATAAATAAATTTTTTAAATTAAATATAGATAATTCTAATATAGTAATTTTTTTGTTTAGTGTTTTAATAATTTTAAATCCATACATTATTTATAATATTGGATTTCTATTTTCTTTTTCTATAAGTTTTACTTTAATAAAATTTAAAGATCTGCTTACAGGAAGTTTTATAATTAAAAATATTAAGACATCACTATTATCTTTTTTTGTATCTATGCCTATATTAGTTAACAATTTTTTTAAAGTTAATTTTTTAAGCATTATCCTTAATATAATTTATATTCCTTTTGTTTCCTATATTTTATTTCCACTTTGTTTAATAACAGTTTTATTTCCTTTTTTTGATTCATTTATATATTTTGTTATAAATGTTTTTGAAACTATTACTAAATTTTTTTCTAGTATAAATCTTTTAACTTTTTCTATTTCTAAAATGAATATTATTTTAGTAATTATATATTATTTCATATTTATATGGATTATAAAAAGCAATGATAAACTAAAGAAAAAAATTATCATATCGTTTATTTTAATTGTTTTTATAATTAATAATAATGTACTAGTGAATAATGAGGTTCATTTTATAGATGTGGGTCAGGGAGATTCTACTTTAATTAGAATTAAAAACAAAAATATATTAATAGATACAGGTGGTAATGTAAATTTTAATATATCAGAAAATGTATTGATACCTTATTTTAGATCATTAGGAGTAAAAAAAATAAACTATTTAATATTAACTCATGGTGATTATGATCATATGGGAGAAGCGATTAATTTAGTAGAAAACTTTAAAGTAGAGAAAGTAATCTTTAATTGTGGCCCATATAATGATTTGGAAAACGAATTAATAGAAGTCTTAGACAAAAAGAAGATAAAGTATTATTCCTATATTAAAGAATTAAATGTTGATAATAATAAACTCCATTTTTTACAAACAAAAGAATATGATAATGAAAATGAAAATAGTAATGTTATATATACGAAGTTAAATGGTTATAAGTTTATGTTTATGGGAGATGCAGGAGTAGAGAAAGAAAAAGATATATTAGAAAAATATAATGTTTCAAAAATTGATGTATTAAAAATTGGTCATCATGGAAGTAAAACAAGTAGTGATAAAAATTTTATAGATGAAATGAATCCTAAATATAGTGTTATAAGTGTTGGCAAGAATAACAGATATGGTCATCCAAATAAAGAAGTATTAGAAAACTTAAATAATTCAAAGATATATAGAACAGATCAAGATGGAAGTATTATGTTTAAGATTAAAAATAATAAATTAAAGATTGAGACTTGCAGTCCGTGAAAACTTGTTAAAAATATTAAATTATGATAAAATAGAATCGGAGGTGTTAAGATGGATATTTTAAAATATATTGAAAAAGATGTAGAATATCGTACAATCGGTGAAGGGAAAAAGAATCAAGATCCAAATACAGGAAATATACCTGACTCTCAAGAAAAGAAACAAGTATCTAATTATTTATCAAGTATCGATTATGAAAGTGCTGATCAGCTATTTAAATCATTATCTAAACGTTATGATGAGCTAAAAAAAGAATTGGATGCACTTTGTGTTTGTGCAGCATCTTTCAATAAAGATACAGTAGAATATGCGAAACTATTTGAAGTACAAGTGTCTATAGGAACTCAAATGTACATTATTTATAATGAATTATTACCATCATTAGGTGAAAAATTGCAAGATACAAATTCTAAAACTAGATAGTTTCATTAAAAATGGCTATGAAAAATTGGACTTTAATATTAGAGAACAAGCAGAAACTTTAAAAGAACAAATTTGCTCGATGGTGGAAATAGAAACTTTTTCTCATTCAAGATAAAATTATTAAATGTGCTTTTTATAGGAAACTATCTAATTGATAGTTTGAATTACAAAAGATTGTAAAAACAATCTTTTTTTCTTTGTGTAAATTTATATGCATAAACGTATGTCCCTACATGGCGATTATGATCATATGGGAAGTTCTATCGATTTAGTAAATAATTTTAATGTAGAAAAAGTTATATTTAATGTTGGAAGTTATAATGAACTTGAGAATAATTTAATAAAAATACTAAAAGAAAAAAATATAAAATATTATAAAAATATAGAAGAAATAAATATAAATAAAAATAAATTATATTTTTTAAATACAGATATATATGATAATGAAAATGATAATTCGTCTGTAGTTTATTTAAAACTAAATAATTATAAGTTTCTGTTTATGGGTGATGCAGGCAAAGAAAGAGAGCTTGATATTATAAATAAATATAATTTAAATAAAATAGATTTTTTAAAGGTTGGTCATCATGGGTCAGACACATCATCAAATATAAAATTTATTAATACTATTAAACCTAAATATAGTTTAATTAGTGTAGGAGAAAATAATAATTATGGTCATCCTAAAAAATCTGTTTTAGATATATTATCTAGTTCAAAAATATATAGAACAGATATAAATGGAGAAATAAAAATAAAGATAAAAAGGAATAATTTTAATATTAAAACTTGTAAGTGATAGGAGGGATAAAAAATGAACGAAATAAAAAAATATACTGAAAAGATATTTGAAGATATAAAACATATAGATGAAAGTGGTAATGAATATTGGGAGGCTCGTGAATTACAAAAAGCACTAGAATATAAAGAATGGAGAAACTTTAAATTAGTAATAGACAAAGCTATAATATCTTGTAACAATAGTAATTTTAATGTGTTTGACCATTTTGTTGATTTCAACAAAATGGTAGAAGTAGGTTCTGGTGCAAAAAGAAAACAGAATGATTATAAGTTATCTAGATATGCTTGTTATTTAATAGTACAGAACGCAGATTCTAAAAAGAAAATAGTTGCTTTAGGACAAACATATTTTGCAGTTCAAACAAGAAAACAAGAATTACTTGAAAAAGAATATGAAGATTTAACTGAAGATGAAAAAAGGTTTTATCAAAGAAATTTAACTAAAAAAGGAAATTATTCTTTAAATATTACTGCTAGAAATGCAGGAGTTAAGAATTTTGATAAATTTCACAATAGTAGTTATAAAGGACTTTATAATGGTGAAACCGCAGGTGATATTGCCAAAAGAAAAAATCTTAGATATAGAGAGGATATATTAGATAATATGGGAAGTGAAGAATTAAGTACTAATTTATTTAGAATAACTCAAACTGAAGCTAAATTAAAAAATGATAAAATAAATACACAAAAAGGTGCTAATAATGTTCATTATGAAGTAGGAAAAGAAATAAGAAATACGATAGAAAAATTAGGTGGAACAATGCCTGAAAAACTTCCTACACCAGAAAAAAAGTTTAAAAGAGTTAGAAAAGGAAAAGTAAAAATTTTTTTGATAAACCAAAATTAGTATTGTTTTTAAATAAAATATGTTAGAATATGTTTAAGATTTAATACGATTTATTAGTAAATTGTATAAGATTAGATAATAAGTAGGTGAAAAAAATGTTTAATAATATTAATTTAAATTTATATAAAGATTTTTACTTAGTTTGCAAATATGGAAGTATAAATAAGGCTGCAAAAGAGTCATATACATCACCACCTGCAATAAGTAAATCAATAAAAAAATTAGAAAGTGAATTAAATAGACAATTATTTTATAGGAATAGTGATGGTATGATGCTTACAAGTTATGGCGAAAAATTACTATTTTATGTTGAAGAATCATTTAATAGTTTAAATGTTGCTGAAAGAACTTTAGTAGAAGAAGATACTTTAAAAAAAGGAAGTTTAAATATTGGAATACCATCCAATGTAGGTTCATTTTTCTTATTTGATAATTTAATTAAGTTTCATAATGAATATCCAAATATAGATGTAACTGTAGTAACAGGTTCAACATCTAAATTAATAGAATTATTAAAATCACATACAGTTGACTTTGTAATTGATACATCTCCTATAAATATAGAATTATCTAATGATTATACTATAAAAGAACTTGCTAAAGTTAATTATTGCTTTACAGCAAGTAAAGATTTTGATACATCTAAAATAAAAAAATTAAAAGACTTAGAAAAGTATCAATTAATACTTCCAATTAAAGGTACTGCAAACAGAAATGATTTAGATGAATTACTTAAAGAAAATAATATAAGTTTTAATAATCCTCTTAATTTTCATACTAGTGAAATGATTATATCTGCAGTTAAAAATAATATTGGAATAGGATATGTAATTGAAGATTTAATAAAAAAAGAAAGTGATTTAAAGATTGTTAATATAGATGAAAAACTTCCAAATGTAAAAATAGATATAATATATAACAGTAAATATTTAACAGTTGCTCCTAAAAAGTTTATAAATATGTATATAGATAAAACTATTAATTAAAAGTTAATAGAGTATTAAAAAATAGATAATTTTTCGTTATCTATTTTTTTGTTACAATTGTTTTAGGAGGAAAGAATTATGATAAAAAATATTGGAAATTTTAAAGATAAAATTGATGGAACAATAAAATGTGTTTATGAAATGGAAAACAAAAAAATAGTAGAAATGAGTGTACTTTATAATAAGGAAGATAAGGATGTAGTATGCGTTCCAACACACCATTTTTGTAATCTTGGATGTAAAATGTGTCATTTAACAAATAAAGGATTAAATAAAAAAATGATAAGAATAGAAATAGATGATTTTATGAAATGTTTAATAGAAACATTAAACAAATATAAAACTGATAAAAGTAAACTTTTAATTTCGTTTATGGGAGTAGGAGAACCATTATTAAATATAGATCTTATTTTAAATGTATTTAAAAATGAAGATAAAATTAAAGCATTAGGATACGAAAGTGTAAGTTATGCACTTTCAACTATGATGCCAAATGATAATTTAGAAAAGTTATCAGTATTAGTAAATGAATATAATATTCCACTAAAGGTTCATTTTTCACTTCATACACCTATTGATAGTGAAAGAAAAGAGTTAATACCAAGTACAAGAGTAAATGTTTCTGGTGCATTAAAATTACTTTCAAATTATAAAAATCAAGTTATGAAAAATGAAAAAATAATGGATAATTATATTATGTTTCATAGAAATAATATACCAGCTGAAATTCATTATACTTTAATAAAAGGTGTAAATGATGGAAACAAAGAGTTAAAGTGTTTAATAAATTTATTAAAAGAATATAATATTCCAATTAAGTTTATAAAATTTAACGAAACAAATACTCTAAAGAGAAGTGATAATGAAGAAATTTGGATTAAGTCTTTAAAAGAAGAATTACCTAATTTAAATATTAAAAGCTATTCTCCACCAGGAAGATGTGTTGGTAGTTCATGTGGTGAATTTACTAAACATTATTATCACTATGAAATAGAAACTAAGGAAGAAAAAGAAAGTTTCTTAAAATGGAAAAAAGAGTATGAAATATAAGTAATTTAAAATGATACTTATAAATAAGATTTTAGAAAAAGTATAAAAATACTAAAACAAAGTAGAAAATATTCTACTTTTTTTCTTTATCTTATCTTGTTCTAATTTGGACTTGCCTTCATATATTTTATTAGAGGTGAATTATGTGTTTTTCAAAGATATACATGTTAGAATAAGATTATTTTTTGTAGTAGTAATTATTTTATTTTTAGTAGTAATAGGGAAAGTAATATATATACAAGTATTTGAGTATGACAAACTATCTAATTTATCTAGTGAACTTTGGAGCCGTAATTTACCTATAGAAGGTAGTAGAGGACTAATATACGATAGAAATGGAGTAGTGCTTGCAGATAATGTTACAACAACAAGTTTAGTCTTAATACCAAATCAAATAACAGATAAGAAAAAAGTAACAAAAGAATTAGCTAGTATTCTTAATGTAACAGAAGAAGAAATGGCAAAACATGTTAATAAAAAAACATCTATAGAAAGAGTACATCCAGAAGGAAGAAGATTATCATTTGAAGTTGCAGATAAAATAGTGGCTTTAAATTTAGATGGGGTCTATTTAGTAAAAGAGTCTAAAAGAAATTATCCGTATGATACTAATTTATCTCATGTTTTAGGTTATGTTGGAATTGATAACCAAGGATTATCAGGTCTTGAACTACAATATGATAAGTATTTAACAGGTGAATATGGTTCAATTAAATATTATTCGGATGCCAAAGGTAATAAGTTAAAATTAAGTGAAATATATGAACAACCACAAGATGGCATGAATATAACACTTACAATAAATAATGATATACAACTTGCGATAGAAAGAGAACTTGATAATGCAGTAAGTAAATATAATCCAGAACATGCTCTTGCGATAGCAATGGATCCAAATACAGGAGAAATTTTGGGTATGAGCTCAAGACCTAATTTTTCACCATCAAATTATCAAAACTATAGTACAGAAGAAATAAATAGAAATCTTCCTATATGGATGAATTATGAACCAGGATCAACATTTAAAATAATAACCCTTGCATCATCATTAGAAGAAAATACAGTTGATTTACAAAATGATCACTTTTATGACGGAGGTAGTGTAAGAGTAGCAAATGCAAAAATTAAATGTTGGAAAACAAAAGGCCATGGTGCGCAAACATTTCTTCAAGTTGTTGAAAATTCATGTAACCCAGGATTTGTTGCTTTAGGACAAAGACTTGGTAAAGAAAGATTATTTAGTTACATTGAAAAATTTGGATTTGGTAAAAAAACAGGAATAGATTTAAATGGTGAAGCGACAGGAATAATATTTAAACTTGATAGAGTTGGTGAAGTTGAACTTGCAACTACTGCATTTGGTCAAGGTGTATCAGTAACTCCAATACAGCAGATAACCGCAGTATCAGCCGCAATTAATGGTGGTAAATTATTTAAACCATATATAGTAAAAAGTATAACAGAACCAGAAACAAATAATGCGGTTGTAACTAATAAACCACAGATGGTAAGAAGAGTAATAAGTGAAGAAGCAAGTAAAAAAACAGCACTTGCACTTGAAAGTGTTGTTACAAATGGTACAGGTAGAAATGCATTTATAGATGGATATAGAGTAGGTGGTAAAACAGGTACTGCTCAAAAAGTTAAAGATGGTGCATATATGTCTGGTAATTATATATTATCATTTATTGGATTTTTACCAGCAGATAATCCTAAAGTAGTTGTATATGTTGCAATTGATAATCCTAAAGGAATAGTGCAATATGGTGGAACAGTTGCAGCACCAATTGCAAAGGCAATATTAGAAGACTCTATTAATGCATTAAATATTCCTAAAAGTGAAGATGCTAAAGAAAAAAATTATCAATTATGGGATAAAAGATATGCTGAAGTACCTAATGTTGTAAACCAAAAATTAAGTGATGTAAAAGGAAGTTTACAGAAATTTGATGTACAATATACTGGCACGGGAGAATACATATTATTCCAGTCGCCATCCGCAGGAGAAAGAGTATATGAAGGTACAAAAATAAGAATATTACTTGGAGATAAAAAATAAAAATGTAAAATAATTAAAATATTTATAAAAAAATTATTTAGTTATGATATAATTATTTTTGTAAATAGAAGGATGTGTTTAATATGTATGTACTCGCAAAATCAGTATTAGCTTTAATGATAGGATTTATGGCATCAGTTATTTTGGGTTTAATACTAATACCATGGCTTAGAAAACTTAAAGTAGGACAAAAAACAAGTATATTTGTTAAAGCTCATGAGAAAAAAAGTGGAACCCCTACAATGGGTGGAATAATATTTATTTTATCAACAATAATTACAATATTTGTTTTATATTTTACTAATAAACTTAAGATATCAAGTAATTTACTTATAATACTATTTGTATTTTTTGGATATGGTCTTATAGGATTTGTAGATGATTTCTTAAAAGTAAAATATAAATGTAATGAAAAAGGTTTAACAAGAATGCAAAAGTTCTTAGCACAAGTAGTAATTGCAATTATGTTCTTTTATGTTTATATAAGAAATGGATCTAATCCAGAAATAGAAATATATGCACTTAATTTAAAAATTAATTTAGGATTTATGTATGGATTCTTTATATTATTTATGCTTGTTGGAACAAGTAATGCAGTTAATCTAACAGATGGACTTGATGGCCTTGCTGCAGGACTTTCTGCAATAGCAATTTTAGTATATGGTATGATTGCTTGGAATTCTGGATGGCTAGCAGGTTATGATGATGTTGCAGTATTCTGTTTTATACTTGTTGGAGGACTTCTTGGATTCTTAGTATATAATAGTCATCCTGCCAAAGTGTTTATGGGTGATACTGGATCACTCGCACTTGGTGCAGTACTTGCAACACTTGCAATATTAACTCATAGAGAAATGTCATTAATAGTAGTAGGTGGTGTATTTGTTATTGAAACACTTAGCGTAATACTTCAGGTTGCATCAGTAAAAATAAGAGGAAAAAAATTATTTCCAATGACACCAATACATCATACATTTGAAAAATTAGGATGGAGCGAAACTGACATAGTAAGATTATTTTATGTAGTAGGATTTATTCTTGGAACAGGCGCTCTTGTATATGGGGTATGGTATTAATGAAAAAAATAGATTATAAGCTTTTTATAGCAGTGGTAATTTTATCACTGTTTGGAGTACTTATGATTTTCTCAGCGTCAGCGGTATGGGCTGAATATAAATTTAATGATGAATTTAAATATTTAAAATTACAAGCATTTTTTCTTGTAATTGGACTTATCGCACAATATATAATATCAAAGGTAGATTATACGAACTATTTGAAGAAAGCAAACATTATACTAGGAATTTGCTTTCTTCTTTTAATTTTAGTATTAATTCCTGGGATAGGTACAATTAGAAATGGTTCTAGAAGTTGGTTTGGTATTGGTGGACTTGGAGTACAACCATCTGAATTTATGAAACTTGGTATTATTATATTTGCATCTAAATATTTAAGTTCTAATCCAAAGGATGTAAGGCATATTGTAAAGGGAGTATTTCCTATATTAATTATTACATTACTTGCTTTTGGTCTTATAATGCTTCAACCAGATTTAGGTACAGGAGCAATTATATTAGTAGGGGTAGTTGGTTTACTTTTTGTATCCGGTGTAGATATGAAGTTCTTTGTAAAAATAGGTGTAGTAGGGTTATTAGGACTTGCTGGACTTATTATTGCAGCTCCATATAGAATAAAAAGAATAGTGTCATTTATTAATCCTTGGACAGATCCATTAGGGGCAGGATTTCAATCAATACAATCATTATATGCGATAGGACCAGGTGGACTTTTAGGCCTTGGACTTTTTAACTCAGTACAGAAGCATTTTTATTTACCAGAACCACAAACGGATTTTATATTTTCAATAATAAGTGAAGAACTTGGTATACTTGGAATATTAATAGTAGCATTTTTATTTATAATAATATTTCATAGATGTATAAAAATTGCGATTAATTGTGATAATTTATTTGGTAAATATTTGGTCTTTGGTATAACATTTCAAATGGCTTTTCAAACATTATTAAATTTAGCAGTTGTTGTAGGACTTGTTCCTATAACAGGTGTAACACTTCCATTTCTTTCTTATGGTGGATCTAGTTTAATATTATCTTTGGTAAGTATAGGAATAATATTAAATGTAAGTAGACATAATGAAAAAAGTTAAATTAGGAGATTTTTATCTTCTTTTTTTTAATCTTTAGTGGAATTTACTTTAAAAAGAGAGAATATAATTATAGGAGGATATAAATGTACAAGCTAAAGAATGAATTAAAGGTAAATAGAAATGATACAAAATCTTTAAAAATACTTTTATGACATTGAGTTTACAGATTTGAAGTCGAAAATTTCGACTTCAAGTTTAGAAAATGGTTATGTATAAGAGGATATATTTCATTTAGATGAAAAAGAACCTAAAAACCTTTGGTCGAAATTTTCGACCAAAAATAAAAACAGGTGAAAAATATAAAGTTCCTCGAGTTTTTACAGAATAAGAATTTGCAAGAAAGTAATAATAAAAATAATCAAAGATAGGAGAAATAAATGTACGAACTAAAAGAAGATTTAAATATAGAAAATATGATATATGAAATAAGAGGAAAACAAGTAATGCTAGATTCAGATTTAGCAAGATTATATCAGTGTAAAAATGGAACAAAATCAATTAATTTAGCAGTAAATAGAAATGTTAAAAAATTTCCAAATGATTTTTATTTTCAATTAACTAACAATGAAACAGAAAACTTGAGGTTTCATTTTGAAACCTCAAGTTCAACGACTAACTATGGTGGAAAAAGGTATAATCCATATGCATTTACTGAACAAGGAGTTGCAATGCTTGCAACTGTTTTACATACACCTGTTGCAGCAGAAGTAAGTGTTAATATAATGAGATCATTTGTAAAAATGAGAAAATATATATCAGTAAATTTAATAGAACAAGATAATATGAAAAATATGCTTATTAAACATGATAATGAAATAAAATTACTTCAAGAATCATTTTCAAAATTAGAGGAAAAAGAAAAAATAAATCATATATTTTATGAAGGACAAATATATGATGCATATTCACTATTAATTGATATATTTAGGAAAGCTAAGAAAGAAATAATTATAATAGATAATTATGCAGATAAAAGTATTTTAGATATGATTACGAATTTAAATGTAAAAGTAACTATTGTTACTAAAAAATTTAACTTACTAAAGGATATAGATATAAAAAAGTATAATAAACAATATCATAATTTAAAGATAATATATAGTGATAAGTTTCATGATAGATTTATAATACTTGATAAAAAAGTATTGTATCATTCAGGAGCAAGTTATAAAGATTTAGGCAATAAATGTTTTGCAATTACTAAAATTGAAGATAAATGGTATTTAGAAACAATAATCAAAAATATAGGAGAAGATAAATGTACGAATTAAAAGAAGAATTAAATATAGAAAATATGATATATGAGATAAGAGGAAAACAAGTAATGCTAGATTCTGATTTAGCAAAATTATATGAGTGTAAAAATGGTACTAAAGATATTAATAAAGCAGTTAAAAGAAATATAGAAAGATTTCCAAAGAATTTTTATTTTCAAATAACTGAAGAAGAAATGAAAAAATTGTGGTTCCAATCTGGAACCGCAAATAAAATGATTAGATCATTACCCTATGTATTTACAGAACAAGGAATTGCGATGTTATCAAGTGTATTACATACCCAAATAGCAATAAGTCAAAGTATAAGAATAATGGATGCATTTGTAAAAATGAGAAAGATAATATCATCGAATTTGATAGAACAGAAATATATAAATGAACTTGTTATAAAAGATAATGAAAGGATTAATTTATTAGAGGAGTCATTTTCAAAGTTAGAAGAAAAAGAAAAAATAAATCATATATTTTATGAAGGACAAATATATGATGCATATT